>ERZ778022.301-NODE-301-length-137831-cov-10.383492_pt1 | contig 137831 bp, 155 predicted proteins | sample MGYA00375752_ERZ778022 | MGnify/ENA primary metagenome ERZ778022 (study PRJEB29350, sample SAMN05389826) | bioreactor metagenome | isolation source: Thiocyanate bioreactor | place: South Africa: University of Cape Town | collected 2014-04-04 ...
AGCCGAGGACCACACCGAGGACGGCGTAGACCATGTAGATCGGCTGGCGGACACCAGCCGGGAGGATGTCGATGAGCACGGGAGTCTCCTAGGTCAGGGTTGGGCTTGCGGTCAGGCGGTGGTGGGGCGGGGGCGTGGTGGGGGTCCCTCGCCGCGGTAGATCTGGTCGACGAGCTGGCGGGAGTAGTCCTGCTCGATCGTGAGCTGGGCCTCGACGCGGTCCAGGCGGCTACGCAGGGTGCTGATCTCCTCCTGCATCTGGTCGATCAGCGCGTCCCTGTCGGCGACTGTGTCGCGCCGCTCGGCAGCCTCGGTCCCTCGCACGCCCACTCGCCGATCCGAGAGTGTCTTGACTCCGGTCCACGCGGCAGTGGCGATCGCGACGATGGTCGTGCCCACCAGCCCCCAGTCCTGGAGGGTCACCCCGCGGCCTCGACGTGGCGGTCGTGCTCGCGTCGCAGGCGCCCGCGGACGACCAGGAGGTCGACCCAGCGGATACCCAGGGCGATCACCAGGGCGGTGATAGCCGATGCCTGCGCTGTCCGGGTGGGGGCGTCGACCACGATGCCCCAGATGGAGATCGCGTAGACGATGACCGCGCCGATGAGTAGTGGGAGCGCGACGAGCTCGAGGCGGTAGCGGCGAGTGAGGGACCCGTACAGGCATCCGAGCGCGCCGAGGATCGCGAGCGTGCCCCACGCGTCCGTGATGAACGCGGGCATCTGAGCCCCGATCGTCTGCGGGGTGAGCCACACCGCCCCGGCCCCCATCAGGAGGAGCGCCAGGTAGAGCACGGCTCGCAGGAGGTAGAGGCCGACTGCCGCCCATCGGGGGTGCGCGAGGTAGGGCATCGCCGATCCCCGTCTCAGCCTTCGTTGCGGCGGGAGAGTGCGCCTGCGCGGTCCCACTCGATGGGCAGGACGGTGTCGGGGATGTAGTCCCCGGCCGCGTCGCGGGGGTTGCCGATGGCGTACCCCCACAGTCGCTTCGCCGTGGCGTACCCGTTGGCGTCTGCGGAGAGGTTGATGAAGACGCCGGGGCCGGTGAGGGCGAGCGCGCCGTCGCCGATGCGCTTGATGAGGTTGAGTCGCATGTCGTCGTCCTCCTCGGACGTAGTGGCCGGTGGTGCCGGCACGGGAGACGGAGCAGCCGGAGCGGCCGGGGTCGTGGTGGTGGGGATCTGGTTGGAGCCGATGCTGGCGGTGGGGCGGACCAGGTAGGGGGCCGGGTCGACCGCGGAGGAGGCGGACCTGGAGGGCCACAGCTCGAGGTGGACGTGCGCGCCGGTCTGGACCCCGGAGTTGTCGGTGACGCCGACGACCTGCCCGGCCGTGACCTTCGCGCCGACCTTCACGGTGGGGGTGATGTGTCCGAGCAGCACGGTCACGGTCCCGGTGTCGATCAGGACACCGTTGCCGGAGCGGCCCGAGGCCAGCACCGTCCCCGTGGAGGCCGACTGGCCTCGCTTGCGGCCCGTCACGGCCTTGGTGATGGTGCCCGAGACCGGGGCCAGGACGTCCTCCCCGTACCCTCGCCCGGTCGCGATGTCAGCGCCGAGGTGCGCGGAGACGACCCCGGTGACGGGATGCACGCGCCGGGGGGAGTAGGCCGATGAGACCCGGCCGCCGGCGAGGGGGTAGAGCAGAGACGGGAGTCGGGCAGCCATGAGGGTCTCCTGGGGGTAGGTGATGTCGGGCAGCAGGCCCGCGTGGGTCCAGCGGCTGAGCCCGCCCTGATAGGTGCTGGTCCAGGGGCCCTCGACCACGCGGGGGGTGCGGGCCTCGATCACCCCAGTGCCGGTCGAGAGGCCGTCGTGCCCGACCCGGTAGAGCAGCGCACCGGGTGTCGTGCGGGCGGCCTCGACCGGGATCGGGATGCACGCGGCGATCTGCGCCGCCGACCCGTGCGGGATAGTCACGCCGAGGTCCGCCGCCGCGAGGGAGATCAGCCCCGAGCAGTCCAGACCCGCCGCCGTCTTCCCGCCCCACTCGTAGGGGACGTCCAGGTAGGCGCGGGCCGCGGTGACGAGATCCGCACCCGACGTGGGGGTGGTCATCAGACGGCCGTGAGGGTCAGGACCGCGCGCCCGAACGTCGTCGAGGCCGAGCCGCCGCTGGTGTATCCACGGACGAAGAAGCTGTGGCCGCCGGCGGGAAGGTCGAGGGGGTAGAGCATCGAGGGCCACTGGTGGTAGGCGGTGGACTCGGAGTGCCAGGAGCGGGACTTGGAGAGCGTCGAGCCCTGGTAGACCCTCAGCTCCCCGGCGGCGTTCCCGACGGGACGGGCCTGGTACTCGGCGAAGACAAGGACTCGCTGCGGGCCGGTCAGAGTGATCGACGCTGCGGCGAGGTTGCTGGTCTCGATGGTGGCCGCGACGGTGGCGGACACGGAGGCGAAGTCGTTTCCGGCGGGTGCCGCGTAGGCCGACCCGGGGCGCGTCCAGGTGGTGCCGTCGGTGGTGTACTCGATCCCTCGGCCCACGCCGGCGTCCGCGCGATGCACGTAGAGCGGGCGCGCGGGTGTGGGGGTCCAGCCGAGTCCAGCGACCAGGGCCGACCTCGCGGTCGTGTTGGCGACGGGCACGATGATCGACCCGCCGAGGGAGGTCGCGAGGGCGCGCATGTCTCCCGACGGGTCGAACGCGTCGGAGTCGAGCGGGACGGTGAGTTCGAGCTCGTTGAGTGCCATCGGTGCCTCCTAGGTGGTCCATGTGAGAGAGATGAGGCCGGAGCGGGGATCAGCGGACAGGCCGACGACTCCGAGGTAGGGGGCGCCCCAGCAGCCGATCCCGCCGCCGGCGTCGACGATGGCCTGCCCCCATGCGGCGGGTAGATCGACCCAGCCGCCGCCCCACCCGGCGGGCAGGGTCACGGTGTGGGGTCCGGCGGCCCCGGTGAGGTTCCCCTCGGGGCGCGTCGAGGACGTGTGCCGGTAGAGGTTGATCGCCAGGCCCGAGTTGTAGGAGCCGATCCGCTCACGGGCGGGGACCCAGATCGCGGCGGCGGTGATCGTGCGGCCGGCCAGCACGGAGGGGCGGGCCCCGTAGAACCAGCCGCCCGTGCTCGGGGCTTCGCCGCCGTAGCGCCACTGGCGGACACTGTCGCCGTAGCGGCGCCACCCGGACGCGGACCCCCAGGTCGAGGACTCCACCGCCGCGAACTCATCCACCCCGGTCGTGGGGGCGGGCGGGGGAGGGGCTGGCGGTGTCGCACCGCCCGGGTCGGCACCCGGCCCGGGGTCAGGGAGTGTGGACGCGGCGCTCGGCCAGATCCACGGCGTGGAGGAGGCCCAGTCCAGCCGGACCAGCGACCCTGACGCGGGTGGTGTGCCGACGTAGCGGCACTGCACGGTGCCCGCGGCCGTCAGGACAGGGACCATGCCAGCGACCGCTGACCCGCTGATCGTGCCGGTCAGGGGCCGCGCCCCCGTGTGGACGTGCCCCAGGACGTAGGCCGACCCTGCGCGCACGATCACCGCGACGGAGTCGCCCTCGGTCGGGATGTAGGCCCCGACCCACAGCGGCGCGAGAAGCACGCCGCCGACGTTGACGCGTAGGACCCCGGCCGCGTCGGCCTGCACGGTGCCCAGGACCAGATCCCAGGGGACCACGGGCGGGCTAGCCACGGGCCACCCGCTGCGCGACGGCCTCGAGAGTCTGCGTCGGGACGGCCACGGTGAGACTCATCGCCTTGGCCGGGGTCGAGCCCGCACCAGAGACCGACCGTGCGGCCAGCTCGACTACCCGGCCCGGGAGCGACGCCTCGTCCACGCTGGTGGCAGCGACGACCGTCACCCAGTCGTGGACCTGGATGCCCGGGTGGAAGTGGCACTCGACGTCGATCGTCGTCTCCCCGCGAGCCTGCCGTGTCGCCAGGAGCCGGGCGGCGTCGGAGTCGACGCCTGCCTGGCTGGTCGCGGGCGAGGCGTGGAACATCAGCCGGGGCCCGAACGGGCCCGACCACGCGAGCGGCCCGTTCTCGATCCGGGCGCGGCCCACGAGCTGCACCCGGGTCCCGGCCTGGTCGACCTCCGCACGGGAGGTGACCCCGTTGTAGACGGCCTCGTCGGACAGGGACGTGCCCACGCGCACCAGGGCGCCCTCGTCCCCGCCCTGGACGGTCCACACCGGCTCCGACACTGCCGGGATGATCTGCAGCGACCCGTCCGGGCCCATCCGGTGGACCGCGTCGAGCGCGGCCAGGTGGTCCTCGACGGCATCGAGACGGCCCTCGTCGTACACCAGGCCTGCCGGTCGGCCCATGTCGGCGATCCCGCGGACGTCGACTGCCGCACCCACCGCTGCCATCAGCCGGACCACCTCACCCAGACGGGTGGGCTTCGTGGGGACGTCCGCGTCGAGACGACACAGGACCGCCGTGGACTGCGGGTCGGAGTCCGCCGTCAGCGTCACCTGCCCACCGGAGTGGACCCGACGAGCCCCGTCCGGGCCCGTGCGCCACACCGCCCCCGGGTCCGCCCGACGGATCCGGAAAATCCCCCACGGGACACGCAGCCCAGTGGTGCCGGAGACCCAGGCGACGCTCAGCCGCGACCCGCCCGGAGCGAGGAGATCACCCATGCCCCACGGGGTCAGCCGGCCGCCGTCGTCATCGACCGTGAGCGTGAGCTGGTCCGGGACCTGCCGGTCCGCGGACGAGATCGCCCACGACTGCACCCCCAGCCGGACCGGCACCCCGGTGCCACGCCAGGCGACGACCTCCAGGGTGTCGCCCACACTGGTCCCCGCGACCTCAGCCGCCAGGTCCTCCCACACATCCACCGGCACACGCATCAGGGCCTCCTACGGCTCGGGGCTCTTGAGCCAGTCGATGTACGTGTCACCCGGGCGCGCAGCCCGCGTCTGCGCATAGGTCGACGCCGGCCACATCGCCCGCACCTGCGCATAGGTCCAGAACGGGACGCTGATGCGCGTGCTCACGGGGCGGACCTGGTGGATCGTGAGCTGCCAGTCGTGCAGCAGCCCCAGCACCCCACCCACGATCGGCGCATCCGTCACGTCCGGCGCGACCACATGCGCCACAGCATCCAGCCCCAGATCCGGCGGCAGGCCACGCAGCACGATCTGCGACCCCGACGCGATCAGCGCCCGCATCGCGGTCACGAGCGCGCCCTGCGCCGCCGCCGCAGCCCGCAGATGCAGCCCCATCCCCACCGGCGCCATCCGTGGCCCCACAGCCGCCGCCGGGTAGGCCGACCCGTCCGTGGTCACCATGTCCACGACCTGACGCCGGGACTGCTCACCCAACGACGGCGACAGCAGACTCAGCCCCGCCTCGCCCCGCACGCACTGGACAGGGACCGCGCCGCGCGGGCTCAACGGATCCTGGATCCACGCCACATCCGAGACGACCGTGACCGGAGCAGAGACAGCCGTCTCACCCGCCACCGTCACCCGGTAGATCGACGGGACGTTCAGCGGGCAGACATGGTCACGCACATACGTCGACCCCACGATCGACCCGGCACGTGACCGCACCCGCCGCCACGACCCGCCACCATCCCACGACACCTCGAACACCGCCGGGCCCGACCCAGCACCCGACACCGTCAACCCAACCATCGGCGGCGGACCAGCCAACGCCTCAGCCACCAGCACCATCACCATGCCGTCCCCCTCGTCGCCCGCTCCGACCCAGCCGACCGTGCCGCACCGGCCACAGCCGCCTGCGACAACCCAGCCGCCACCTGCGCGAGCTCGCGCGCCAGGTGACGGACCGACTCCGGAGCGAGGACCGTGGGGACGACTGCTGGGTTCGACGGGACGGCTGCCGCCGAAGGCGATTGAGCCAGGACCCCACCCGCGTCCATCGGGAGCACGAACCGTCCGAGTCGCCGCGCGGTCTCGTCGAAGATCGCGTGCGACCGGGCCGTGTTCTCGATCGGGATGTAGGCCTCGTCGCCGCGGGGACGGTCTCCGATCACGCGCCACGTGTTCGCGCCCACGATCTGCGCGACCGAGGACATCGGGGTCAGGCTCCGCATTGCGCCACTCGCGAAGAACTCGAGCATGCCGCCGTCGCGGTTGAACTTCACGCTGGACCCGGCCATCTGGTAGGTGGCGCCGCCTTGCGCGTCGACCCACACCTTGATGCGGCGCCCCGTGTTCGAGGTGATGAACCCGTCGATGGTGCGTTGTGCCGCCGCGGCCTCCGCGATCAGCTCCGTCATCACGCGGTTCGGGATGAGCCCGTAGGAGTCGGCCAGCTTTCGGGCCTCGTCCCGGTTGTAGCCCATCTGGATCGCGTTCTGGATGAACTGGTCGCGCTGCGACTTGATGGTCGCGTCCAGCTCCTCGGCCGACGCGTTGTTGCGCCCCATCGCGTCGGTCGTCTGCTGGTAGCCGCGCACGGTAGTGAGGAGAGCCTGCTCCACGTCCCGGACCGCGGCAGCCTTCGCCTCCTCCGACGCCTCCGCGTCGGCGTTCACCTTGGCGGACTGCGCGACGGCCTCGGTGAACCGCTGCTGCTGGTCCTCCGCCTGGAGCTGCGCCTCGCGCAGGCTGATCGACGCCCCAGCGGCCTCCCGCTGGGCATCCGTCAGCTCCTTCAGCGCATCGGCCTGGCCCTGGGTCTTGCCCGTGGTGTCGCCGAGCGCAACGGCGATGTCCCGCTGCTTCTGCTTGTGGTCCTCGACCTCGTTGGACACGCCGTCGATCGCCGGACCGAGCACTTCGAGGATGCTGTTGTACTGGCGCAGTTCGAGCCGGGCCGCTTCGGTGGCCTCCTTGTTCTCCTGCCAGTTCGCTTCCGCCGTGCCGAGATAGTCCTTCAGCTCGCCCATCCGAGTGGTGAGTCTGGCGGTTGCTTCCGACGTCGGATCGACCGCGATGTCGATGAGGTCTCGCATCGTGTAGCCGAGAGTCTCGGCGTTGCCGATCATGTACTCGTACTGGTTGTTCGCGAGGAGCTGCTCGCGGACGAGCGCCCGGGTCTGCTCCGTGATCGCGCTCGTCGTCTGGTCGAGCGTCGCCTGGAACTCCTCAGACCTCTGCCGAGCCTCCGCCTGCTTCGTCGCGAAGTAGGTCAGGGCGGTAGTGATTGCCGTGATCGCGAGCCCGATTGGGTTCGCCAGGAAGGCGGTCTTCAGCGCGAGCCCGATCTTGCCGATTCCGGCGCTAGCCGCGGTGGCCGCCGAGTTGACGCCCACGAGGCCCGCCGAGAGGGGCGAGAGCCCTGCCTGGTAGGCCCGCGCGGCGTCACTGTTCTTGATCGCCGACACAAAACCGGCCGCCGCGTCGGAGGCGCCCTGGAACGACTCCGCGAGGCCGAGCGCCTTGAAGAGGGTGAACGCGGCGACGGCCGCGAGCAGAGGGGCGGGCAGGTCCGTCACCCACGAGACGACGTTCGCGCCGACCGAGACGAGCGGAACGAGCGCCTCGACGAGCGACACGATCGCCGGCCCCAGCGTGGTGCCGAGTGTGACCGCGAGGTCCGCGCCGGCCAGGAGCAGGTCGCGGATCGCGGGGGTCGCGACGTCGAGCGACACGATCAGGGAGTCCGCGAGAGCCTTGCCGATCTGCGTCACGACCGGCAGGAGCGGGGAGAGCGCCTGGAAGAACTCTCCGCCGGCCGCCCGAAGCTGCGGGGAGGCCGCGATCAGAGCACCGATGCCCGCGACGACCGGATTGAGACCGGTCAGCCCGAACGTCGACAGGATCGGCAGGTTCGTCGTGCCGAGCGCGAACAGCGCCGCGCTCAGCGGTGCGACCAGGGGCGCGTACTTCGTGAGGGTGTCGAGCTGGCCGTTGACCTTCGACAGGTCCCACGCGTTGATCGCCCCCCGCGCCTTGTCCAGCGCGGGCGTGACCGCGTCGAACCCAGGCTTGAACCGCTGCACGAGGAGGTCTACGAGCGGCTTCGCCTTCTGCTCCAGCGCGCGGAGTGCGTCCGCGAACTTGTTCGCCCACTCGACGGCGCGGCCGCCCCCATTGGGGTCCACGAATGGGGCGGCCATGATCGAGCCGATGTCGCGGGTTGCGCCCTTGACGCGGTCCAGCGCCCCGTCGTACTGCTGCTTGATGTTCGCGGTCGCCCCGTTGAAGCGGGCGGTCATGCCCGCCACGAGAGCGTCAATGGCCTCCTCGGCCCCCAGCGACCCTTCGGTGATGCTCTCCCGGATCTGCTGGCCGGTCTTGCCCATCGCCGAGCCGATGAGCGTGGCGCCATCGACACCGCGGGCACCGAGCTGGTTCAGGGTCTCAGCCGTGATCTTCCCCGACGACTGGACTTGGGCGATGATGCGCGTGAGTTCGCTGATGTCGTCGTTCGACCCACCCACCGCGGCGACCGCGTTCTGGATCGCATCCAGGGTGGGCAGCACCTTGTCGGCGGCGACCCCGAATCCGAGGAGCTGCTGCTGCGCAGTGATGAAGACCTGCTTCGCGAACGGCGAGGACTTCGCGAACTCGTCGAGCTTGTCCATCTGCGCGTTCGCGGCCTCAGCCGACCCCAGGAGCGTCGTCAGGGCCGCCCGCGAGGTCTGCTGCAAGCGGTTGTAGTCGAAACCGATCTTGAAGACCGCAGCCCCGAGGCCGACCGCTGCGGTCGTGACGCCAGCGAATGCCCCAGCCAGAACCTTCGTTCCCGACGCGACCAGGCTCCGCAGCCCAGAGAACTTCTTGCCGGAGTCGTCGATCTGTCGATCGAACTGAGACCCGTCCGCCCGGATGTACGCGACCAGTTCACCGACCGTCAGAGCCATGCGGTATCACCCCACCCCTGGTTGACTACGTGCATGGAGAAAGCTCGGGAGAACGCCACGGTCGGCGTGATCGTCTATTCGGTTGCGGTGCTGGTCGGCGCGGTGTCCGGTGCCCTTGCGCTCAACAGCGCCGCGACTCACCGGGCCCGGGTTGCGCACTACCTGGGTGGCGACACTTCGGTGGACCGAACGTTCTTGCTCTGGCTGGTCCCGCTCGCAGCGGCGCTCATCGCTGTTGGTGTTCTCGTCTGGCGTGGACACGTGCGACGCCTGGATGACGCCGCAGCGCTGGCGGTCGACGAGGACGCTCTCGACGCGTTGTTCAGCGGCCCGGTCGTCACCTACCAGGTGAGGCGCGGATCCATGTCGCACGCGACGGTGGTCTCGTCCGGCATCGAGCGGGGTTACCGCCTCACCTCTCAGGGCGCGGACGGTTCGCTCGTGTTTGAACGGGTCGAGGAGTCAGCGCCCTGACGATCCGGGTCCCCTCGGTGCCGAGTAGCCCGTAGATGCGGGTTCTCCACCAGGGCCAGGGCCGCACGAGGCTGGGGTCGTGCCAGTCGGCGCCGTAGGTCTCGTGTAGGTCGGCCTCGATGAGGCTCCAGTGGGTCAGGAGCTCAGCCCAGCCGACTGCGGGTCCCTGCGGTCCGGGGTCGTGCTTGGGCCTCAGAGAGTCCGGGACGCCCCGGTAGTCCGGGTAGACGCCCGTCGCTGGGTCCGGGTCGCCGACGCCGTACGGGGCCCACGCTTCGAGGTCGAAGACCCCGAGCGGGCTTCCCCCGCCGCATCACCACCGTGCATGCCGGCCATGATCTTGTCGGCTGTCTCCTCACCGAGGGTCCAGTAGTACAGCGCGTAGACGCCCATCTGGTCGATGTGGGGTCCCGGCACGTCGTCTGCGATCATCGCGTCGTACGCAGGCCCGAGCGAGAGCCTTGCGATCTCGGCCTCACCGATCGACTCGATGGTCGCCAGGGTGGACGCGGGGACGTCGGGCGCGCCGGATCGGCCGCAGGTCGGGCACGCCTCCATGACGCTGGCGTAGGTCGCGATCCCGAGCGCGTTGACGGCGGCGAGCTGGATGCCGACCTCCTTGGAGGGCGGGGGAGCCTCGTACACCGTGTCGCCGTAGGGCAGCAGCAGCGCCGGGGTGAGCCAGTCGGGAGAGAAGGGCATGTCGGGTCCTCACGTCGGGTCGATGGTGGGGTGTCGGGCGGTTGGTCTCGTGGGCGCCCGGCCCGACACGCGGGCGCCCACGAGAGTCGGTCAGGCTCGCGTGTACGTGAACGCGGCCGAGGCGCCCCGGGTGGGGTGGGTGACGACGATGTTCGCCGCACCCGCGGAGCCGGCGGGCAGCGTCGCCACGATCGTCGTGGCGTCCACGACGGTGTACGCGGCGGCGTTCGTGGAGCCGAACTTCACCCCGGCCGCGCCGGCGACACCGTCGAAGCGGCTGCCCTTGATCGTGACGATGTCACCCGCGCCAGCCCCGGAGGGCAGGGCGCTGGTGATGACCGGTGCGGCAGAGGAGATCGGGTTGGGGATCTGGGCGCGGCGGCCCTGGCCGGTGAGGGTCACCGACCAGCCGGCGATCTGGTCGTTGCCGGTGTTCTGCCGGTTCATCTGGACCGTGGCGCGTCCCTCGAACGCGTCGTCCGGGTTCGCGTCGCCCTCTGCCGGCTTGTCGTACCAGCGGAAGTGGCCGGTGGCGGCGCTGCCGACCGCGTCGGGTCCGGCGAGCTCGCGCAGCTTCTCGACCTCGGGGAGGTAGGAGCCGTCGGAGAGGCGGTGCGCCTGGACCGTGAACCCGAGCGTCCAGGACTCGGAGAGCTTGACCTGGTTGGGGGCGCCGCGGTCGTCGTAGGTGGCGCCGTCCTGGGAGACGGCGGTGACCTGGGGGTCGATCGCGGACGGGAAGCGGATCGGCTGCCAGTTCGGCGTCTCCGCGGTGCCGAGGTTGATGTCGACGCCGTACTCGTAGGAGAAGCCGAACTCGGTGGTGGGGGTGCTCACGATGTGCCTCCTTCAAGGCATGGGTGGGAACCGTCCATGCCGGACGGCTTCATCAGGTGGCGCGGAACCGGGTCGAGTCAGGACCGCATGAGGACGAGGGCGTAGTTGTCGGCCCGCTCCTCGCGGCCGTTGTCGTCAGCCCCCTGCGGGGAGAACGACACCCGCCGGGCGCGCTGGACGTGCAGCGCGCCGACGGTGAACTGGTGGCGGCCGTCGAGGACGGCTGCGACGGAGTCGGCAAGGTCGTCGACGTCCGTCCGATCGTTGGTCTCGCCGCGGAAGCGGAGCTGGACCAGCACGGTCACGTCGGGCAGCGTGATGGAGTCCTCGATGTCGTACACAGTGACCGCGATCGCTCGGTCCGGTGTGACCGGCAGCCGCTTGTAGGTGATGGCGGTCCCAGCGGTTGCGGGAGCCAACGCGGCGATGCCCTCGCCGACGAGGAAGGCGGCGACGGACTCGGTGGCCTGCCGCACATTCAGTGGTGTCACGTCAGCCCCCGTCGTAGATAGTCCGCCAGTCGCGCGCCAGCGGTCGAGCGTGCGGCGCGAACAGGCTTCTCGAGGAACTTCGCGCTCTCCCCGGGCGGGTGCCGGTAGGACAGCGCCTCGTGCTGAACGATGGTCTTGATGTCACGGGCGCCGTCGTAGTAGACGGATGCCACGAGGGTGTTCGGGTCCACGTCGGTGCCCGCGGACCTCGCGAGCGCGTCGGTCTCGCGGGGCACGATCTTCAGTGATGCCTCACGCACCTCGTCGGCGAGCGCGAGCAGCCCTGCCGCGAGCGCGGCGTGCGCCTGATGCTTGACCCGATCGCCGTACCAGGTGGCCTGGACGCTCATCGCAGGTACGCGATCCCGTAGCCCGGCCACGCGGGGTGGTAGTGGCGGGCGGTCTTGACGACCTCGGCCTCACGCGAGAACGGGGTGCCCACCCACACGGTGATCAGCGACCCGGCCAGCGGCACGTCCTGGAACGACATGTGGACGCGCCCAGAGGAGGCGACCTCACGCCCCGCGGTGTCGGTGACGAGCTCCTGGACGTCCTCGACGTACACGCCGGTTCCCTGACTGGGGGACAGGGTGATGGGCGGCCCATAGGTCGCACCGTTCGCTCCGTCTCCGAGGTAGGGCTTGACCGTGATGCTGTGTGGCGTCCAGGAGGCCGGGAGGCGCTTCACGATCCGGGCCCCAGGTGGGTGAGAAGGTCGATGTTCGCGGCACGTTGCGTCCCCTTCAGCGCGAGCCGATCCTCCTTGGAGACGAAGAGGCGACCCTGCGCGGTCTGGAGCTTCCAGGTGCGCTGGAAGATCCCGACGCCCATCTGCATGGAGTCCGCCCCGGGGACGGGGGTGTCGACTCCGTCGGAGTGGTCCAGGGCTTCCCAGACCATGCGGCACACGATCCGCTTGAGGGTGCGCTCGGTGGCCCGTGCGACCGCCGCCGGGTAGCGGTCGATGAGCATCTGCGACGCGTCCTCGAGGAGCGTGTCGACGATTCCGATCTGGCCGGCTGGGATCTCGCCGTACCGGTTGATGAGATCCTGCTCCGTGGCGAACGCCTCGAAGCCGTCGTCGATGGGCTCGGACATGGTGACCTCCGTCAGCTCTTGGCGGCCGCGACGAGCGCGCGGATCTCACCCTGCTTCGCGCCCTCGGGGAACTCGACCTCGAGACGGGTCGCGTACTCGGCCCACTCCTTCCGAGACGCGTTGCCGCGGGGCTCGACGATCGCGAGCTCGGCGGGGATGACGCCGACGTGCTTGACGCCGTCGCCGCCCACGACCGTCCCAGCGTCCTCCGTCGAGACCTCATCCTGCGTCGTGCCGGAGAGGGCGATCGCGCTGTCAGTGACGACCACGCCGTGGATCGCGTAGGGAGCGAGGCTGGCGGCCACCTCGTCGGGGACGTCGGCGACACCGTCGACGAAGTGCACACCCAGGTGCGGGATCGAGAGCGCGGGGTAGGCGGCGTTGGTGACCTTCATCAGCTTCTCCTCATGTCGGGTGCGCCGGGCGGCACGCGGAGCGCACCGCCCGGCGTGGTGGTCACGCCTTGGGCGTGAGGGTGATCAGGCCGTGCTTGCGCTCGTTGCCGTACTTCAGGCCGATCTCGCCGTACACCTGGACCTTGTCCGCGGACCCGGTCTTCGCCAGCGGCTCCGCGAAGAAGTGGCCCTTGCCGGGGATCTCCAGGAACGCCGGCGCGAGCTCCTCGAGGGAAGCCACGACCAGCCGGTTGGTGGGCATGTACCGGTTGAGCATGATGTTCGCCCGGCCGAAGTCCGTCTCGATGGTCTGGAGGTTCACGCCCCCGACGTTGCGCGTGTCCTCCTTGTAGCCCTTGTCGGTGACGAACAGCTTGGTCAGGCGCCGCTTGATCGCCGCGTTCACGATGATCGTGCGGGTCTCGGCCTCCTGAATGCCGCCGTTCTCCCACACCTTCTGGAAGAGGTCCAGGATCGTGTCGCTGGTGAGGCCGTCCAGGCCGAGCGGGTCCGTCGCGGCGGACGTCGGGGACTCCGGGGAGGCCACGATGTTCGTGGTGATCGCGGAGATCAGGCCCCGGGTCTTGCGGGGGGCGGTGTTGTCCGCCGGTCGCGCGTAGACGCCCGTGATGAACGTCTTCTCGATGTCCCGCGCGATCTGCTTGAACGACTGGTCGAGCTGCCAGGCGAGCTCGTCGGCCGGGATGACCGTCGAGCCGACCGTGACGGCCGTGTTGCCAGCACCCCGCTGACGGTTGGCGCCCTGCTTCGTGTAGGACACCTCCACGGACTCCTGGTGGATCTCCAGGACGTTGGAGGCGTTGTAGCGGACCCGCTCCTCGCCGGCGGGGGCGTTCGCGCCCTCGAGGCGCTGTCGGCCGTCGTCGGCGTCGCGCAGGTCGTAGCCCTGCCACTCGAAGAGCGTCGCGCCGACCGACTCGCCGCCGGTCAGCCCACCGATCGAGGACAGGAGCGGCGTGTCCTCCGGGGATGCGGCGAAGAGCTCGCCGACGTAGTTGGGCAGGTTGAAGGTCGTGCCCTGTCCGGTGATTCCGGCCATGGTGTTTCTCCGTTCGGGAGGAAGTGGTTACTGGGAGTTGCCCAGCATCAGCGCCTTGAGGGTCGACACGAGGGCCTTGTCTCCGGCGGCTTCTGCTGCCGCGATCTGGTCCTTGAGTGGCACGTTTCCGGGGCGCTGCGGCTGCTGTCCGATCGTCGGAACCGCGGGATCGGCAGGGGCCGGCTGGGTGGGGGTGATGAGCGGCTTGAGGGTCGCGGCGTGCGCCTCGATCTCCTCGCGGGTGGACCCGGCCAGGGCGACGGCGGGGACGCCGGTCTCGGTGGAGACCTCGGCCTTCCACGCCGCGATCTGCTCACGGGTCTCGAACTCGGCGACCCTGGCCTCGGCGGCGGCGAGACGATCCGCCACCTTCTGCTCCGCGGTCTTGGAGGCCTCGACCGCGGCGTCGTGCGCCTTGGCCTTCTCGGCGTTCTCCTTCGCGCGGGCCTCCCACTTGCGCGCCTCCGCCTTCCAGTCGGTCTCCTGTGCAGGAGCCGGGGCGGGCGGGTCGGCCGGCGGCGAGTTCAGGTCGCCGTCGGGCTCGCCCGGGGCGGGCGCGGCCGAGGGGGCCGGGGTCGGCGTGGGGGTGTTGCTCATCTGTGTTGCCTCCCGTGCGGGATCGCCACGAAGCCCATGCGGGACGTCGCGGTGGCGGATAGGTGGTCCCGGCCGTGCGGCCGCGGTCAGTCCTCGCTCATCTGTGCGAGGAAGTTGCTGATCAGCGCGTTGTGCTGACGCTTCTGTGCCGGCGTCATCGCGGAGGTGCGTCGACTCGCCTGATAGAGACGAACGTCGACCTCGGGGGCATCTGGGTCCCACGACGGCACTGCGGCGCAGTTGCAGTCGCCGTGAGAGGCAAAGAAGGCCGTCTCGTGCTTGTACACGGCGCCGCGCCCAGCGAGCATCCGGCAGAACTTGCAGGAGCCGACGCGTGTGACCCGTCGCCAGCCGGACGCCCGGGGGTCCTCTGCTGACGCGTGGACGATTGTCTGTCGCCCGGCCGCGAGTACGTACTTGCCGACTGTGACCTGGAGCGAGTGGAGCATCGCCTCGGGGGTCTCGGTCCACAGGTCGCCCGAGACCCGCTGGACCGTCTGCTCCACGGAGTCGAGGTACGGGGATGGTTGCAGGCGTGCAGAGAACGAGCCGCTGACTTGCGCGGCCTGCCGCTGCCTCTCGTACCAGTCGGCGGCGTAGGTCGCAGCCATGTCGCCGTACCGCTCCACGAGCCCGGGCGTCAGCCGCAGGAACGCATCCCGGACCGCGTACTGGTCTCCACCGGACGCCGACCAGACCCTCTGCCACATCCGAGCCAGGTCGCGCTCGACAGAGGCCCGGATCTTGGCCTGCGCGACTCGCAGTCCGGTCGCGTCAGCCGCTTCCCGCACCGGACTCGACCTCCGCCGCTGTAGGGCCACTCTCGGTCGGCTTCACGCCGAGGACCCTGTCGAGGGCCGCGCGGGAGGCGGCCCGGCGGACCTCCTGCTGCATCCGCGAGATCTGATCCGGCTCGAGCCCCAGGAGCTCCAGCGCGACCTCCGTCTGCTTCTGCTCGTCCGACAGCATCGAGACCTGCTTCGACCCTGCGTCCGCGATCGAGACCAGCGTCGGACGGTCGGCGCGTCGCCACCGTGTCGTCATCTCCGCGACCTCACGTGGCGCCTCCGCCAGCCCATCACGGATCATCACGACGTTCTCCGCGACCCGCTTCAGAGTCGCCCCGTAGATCACGTGCTGCTTCTCGGCGTCGTTGATGTTGTCCTCACGCGCCATCTGCTTCGAGTCCGCCGACTCCGGGCTCTCCGAAGCCACCCCCAGCGCACTCAGCGGCACGCCCGTGTGACCCGAGAACTCCGACGCGAGCTGACGCATCACCGCGATGTGCGGCTCCGGGGACTCCGCCGCGATCTTCATCACCTGCGGCAGGTCCCCGTCTTCATCCTTCTCCAGGGTGTTCGCACGCCCCATGTAGAAGGACCACATCGGGATCGGGTTCCCCGCCTGGTCGCGGAAGGCATCCTCGCCGACGCCCAGGAGGATCAGCTTCAGCGCCGAGAACATCTCCGCGTGAACGTCGAGGCGGGCGCCCGTGCGCACCGCCCGGTCCGTCAGGGACATCACGACCCGGTCGATCCGGGCGCGACCGAACGGCCGGTTCAGCGTCGGCCGATACGGCAGATGCTCCAGCCCAGGGCGACCCAGCCGGTTCCGGATCACGTCGTCGACGTACCAGCCGCGGCCACCCTTTCGGCACACCACCCACTCCTGGGGCAGGGCCAGCGTGAACGCGATGGGCGACCCGAGCTGGTCGATCTCCCCGATCAGGAGTCCAGCCGAGATCGCGCGACGCCGGTTGTCCCACAGTCCGGTGGCCCACATCGCCGAGTGCGACATGATCAGGACACGCGGCTCGCCCGAGGCGACGTCCCCCGGCGTCGTCGACAGGAACGCCGTCGACTGCGCCAGTGAGGACGCCACGAGCTGCGGGAACTCCACCTCGAACCGGTTCTCGTACAGCACCCGCGACAGGCCGAACGGGTCACGATCGCCGTCCGCCCCGAGGAAGCGCTCGAAGACGATCCGGTTCGCCATCTCATAGACGGCCTTCTCGGGCCAGCCCATCACCACCGAGAGCGCGTCCACCAGCTGCGGCGGGATCGCGACGCGAAAGTCCTTCAGCTTGTTCTTCGCGTCGAGGTACAGCTCCCGCTCCACGTTCCGCGGGAGATGCTGAGACCACTGCGCGAACAGCTTGTCGCACGCGTTCTGCGTCGAGTGGTCCAGCCCGACCACCTGGGGGCTGCGGAACGCGGCTGGGACGAGAACGGAGGACTGCGTCACGACGTCATCACCATCCCCCCGCCTGCCCGGCCCGGGCGGCGCTTGCTCGTACGCGCGCCCCACAGGGCGAAGATCATCGACTCAGCCGGAGTGGGATCGCCAGTCTCAGTGATCGGCTGGAGTCCCCAACCGCCAGTCGTGCCGATCGGCCGCTTCCCGGACGAACCCACCGAGTCCGCCAAACCTGGCTGCGCCGCGTGCTCCACCGTGCGGGCCTTGACCGCCTCCAGCCACGCCGCGTGAGCCGCCACCACATCCACAGCCGAGGGCGTCACGATCACCGACTTCTCAGGTGCGCCAGGGCGCGGCTTGGGCACGCCCGCGTCGATCAGGTCACGCACGAAAGCGCCCGCGTGTGACTTGCCGTCCACCACGATCGACGCCGCCTGCCGGTACCGCTCAACCAGGAAGTCCCTGATCGCCGCCGTTCCAGCCGCGGTCGACTCATGGAACAAAAGCTCCACGAACGCGGGGCCAGAATCAGGGCGGACCGCGACCGACACCGCATAGCGCGACCCGTCAGCGGAGAACTTCACACCGTAGGAGCGACGACCCTCCGGGACGCCCTCGGCGGCCCGCTTCAGGGCAAGCCACGCCGATCGAGAGACCAGCGCCTTGGCGCTATCGTCGTCAGCCCATCGACCCTGACGCTCGCGCGCGAACCCATCATCAGAGAAGCGGGCACGCTCACCCTCGATGATGTCCATCTGCAACCGGCCGGCATCCACCCCCGGATTCAGGCGAGCCCACCAGTCACGGTCGTCCAGCCCATGCTTGCCGTCGTCCGCCCACTCGTGCCACGCAAGCGCGCCCGGCTTCTTGCCGAGCGCCTCACGGCGGACACGAGTGAACACCTCTCCGACCGCGTTCGGTCCCGGAGGCGTGCCCGTGTAGATCCACTGCGGGTTGCCCAGCGGGGCTGCTGACGTCGTCGGGAGCAGCGCCTCGAGCGCATCCTCGGACAACTCCTGCGCCTCGTCCATCACGAGGACATCAACCGTGAACCCACGCCCTGAGTTCTTCGACCGCGCCACCAGCTCGATGCTCGCGCCATTGGTCAGAAAAATCGCTTCCTGACCGTTCACACTACGGACGGTCTCCACCAGCGCGTTCAGCTCGGGGAACCTCGCCGCAGGGTCCTCCCGCTTCGACCCGAAGAAGTGCTTCAGCCGGCGGAAGTGCTTCTGCGCCGTCTTCACCTCGTGGGCCGTGTGGAGAATCTTCTCCCCCCGGCCCACCATCCCGAACAGCTCCCGGACCTCCAGGAGCGCGTTCTTCCCGTTCTGTCGAGGCACCGCAAGCCCCAACGTGAGCGCCGACCAGCGGGCACCACGCTCGGAGAGCCAGTCGTCCAGGACCCCACGCTGCCACTCATCCGGAGCGAGGCCGTACTCCGCCGCGAACGTCGCAGCCAGGTCCCCGTACGTGCGATCAGCGCGCGGCGCGACCCTTGTTGTGGGCTGCTGGCTGTCGCTCCGCGAGACGCTTCTGGAAGTCGACGAGACCATTGCCCTCCTCAACCTTCGAGACAGACGCGCCGCCCAGCGACTCGATCTCGGACAGCAGCGCGCGAGCCTCGCGGATCAAGGGCGAGCGCTTGTCTGCGCCGACCTCGTCGATCGACGAGATCGTCGTCTCGTACAGCCGAGCGAGCTCGGCGAGCCGGTCCGTCGCCACCTCTCGACCTCCCTCGCGCGTTTGCGCAGGTCAGGACACCCCGCCGCCCTCTGGAACCCCGGGGGGGTATGGGCGCTATGCCCCTGGGGCGCGCCTCCCCAGGGGTGGGGGGGTGGTGCCCCCCGTGTTGCTTGGGGTCGCCCCAGCTGGGGCGGGTTTCCTGGGATGCCCGTGTTGGGGCTGGCGGCGCGAGCGACGTCGGCCCGAGTCACCACCTCGTGGTCCATGGGCGGGTGGCGGGGCCGGTCGGGGTAGGGGGCTCCGCTGGTCGTCCGTTGCTGCGCTGGAGATTGCACCAGCGGTGCATGAGGCGGACGTTGTCGTGATCGAGTGGGTCTCCGCCGCGCGAGATCGGGATGATCTCGTCGACCTCGGGTCGCCTGGGGTCGGGGACGCACCCGGGGCAGTGGGGGCTGGTGCAGCGCGGGGAGTGGACGCCGGGCTGGTCGCCGAGGGTGGGATCGAAGGGTTGTCCCGGCCAGGGGCAGGCGGGCCAGGGGCAGGTGGTGTGACTGGCGGTCGCGAGGAGTCGGCGGCGGAGTTGGCGGCGTCGGTGTCCGTTGGCGTACCGGGGGTTGGCCCTGCTGGCGGTCACGTCACCCCCTGCGGGTGCGCGTTGTCGAGTCGCGCCCCTCGTCGTCGTGCCGGGGTTCGTGGGCCTGGGGCATGACGAAGGCCCGGGAGCTGTGCTCTCCGGGCCTGGTTTCGGGTGCTGTTCAGCAACCTACCGTGAATCTTGTCAAGTCCTTGGCTGGCGGTCAACTCGACACGCGGTTGAGGAGGGTGTGGACGGCGGTGGGGTCGAGTCGGCCGCGTCGTCGTGCGGTCTGCCATTCGGCTGGTGTCATGCGGTGGGTGGGGTCGTTGTTGCAGATCATGTCGCCGAGCGGCCGGCCGGGGTTGAGGGTCGTGTGGTAGCTGCCACAGCAGGGCGTGCGCCGGCCATGGTCGTCGGTGTCGTGTTCGAGGCAGGGGATGCGGAGGTCGATGCGTCGAGCCCCGGTGGGGGCGATGGTGTTGCGGATCTTGCGCTTGTGTTCAGCGGCGTAGTCCGCGATGGCGAGTGCGAGCATCTCGTCGTCGTGTTCGGTGAAGTGGCCGATGCGCCATCGGGCGATTTCGTCGAGCATGGCGGGCATCTGCTGGGTGGCGGGCGTCCAGGGCTGGGTGGTGCCGTCGCGTTCGACGGTGACTTCGTCGTGGAGGGTGCGGGCGAGGAAGTAGACCCAGCTGGTGACGTCCGCGATGAGGTCGGAGACGGCGAGGTCGGCTGCGGGGCGGCTGGCTGGCTTGCTCCGGACGCCGGACTCGTCGGTGCTGGTGCCGGGCTCGAGGCGGGTGAGGAGCGCGGGCCACATGTTGACGATGGCGAGCATGTCGCGCTGGACGGTGATGCTGGCGTGCTCCTGCTGCACGTGTCCTCCTGGCATGACGAAGCCCCCAGGTGGTGGTCCTGGGGGCTCGGGGTTGGGGGTTGGGTTGTGGGGCTAGTCGTCGCCGTGCTGGTAGCTGTCGCGGTCGATGTCACGCCAGGTTTCGATGAGGCCACGGATGGTGAGCCGTGAGCCGTGGCTGGTGACGTGGATGCTGGCGGTGTCGTCGGCCCATTCGGTGAGGGTGGTGGTTTCGGTGAGGACGATCCAGGCTCCGGGGGTGTCGCCGGCGCATTCGTCGGCGATGTGTGCGGCGATGGCTTCGGCGAGTGCGGCCTTGGTGTCGGCGCTCATACGTTGGCCCTGTCGACGTAGTGCTGGTACGGCCTGAGCTTGTGCCCGACCGAGGCGACGAGGTCGAAGGCCGCGACGGCTTCCGCGCAGAGGTCGTAGATGGTCCGCCAGTGTCCGGTGTTGTCGAAGGCGACGGTCTCGCCGTCGACTTCGACCTCGTAGTACCAACTGTTTCCGGCCTTGCGGACGTGGCCTTTCGCGCGGCCTCGGTAGCGGTGGCCGTGGTCGTGGATCGGGTCCCAGGGGTGACGTGTCTTGGGTGTGTTTCGGGTGAGTCGCATCCACTCAGTCATGGACTGGCCCGCCTCTCGCCAGGGGCCGGGTGGCGAGCCATTCCCGCATGTCTGCCCGCTCCTGGTCGCCCATCGGTCGGCCGGCCCCGGTCGTGACGTACGCCTCGGCCTGGAGCGCCTCCCGGATCCTGTCGGCGACGTGGTGGCGGTGTGCCAGCGCGGCGTAGTCCCGGCCACCGGGGGTCGTCTGACTGGCCCCGCAGGAGCAGTCCCAGGTCGAGCCGGTGGCGGTCCCGCCGTAGACCCCCGCGAGCTCGTGCTCCGCGAGCGCGGTGACGATGGGGTCGGTGGTCATGGGCATGGTGTCCTCCTAGGCGGCGGGTGGTGGGCGGAAGTAGCCGGCGACGTGGGCGGCGACGAGGATCGCGTAGTCGAAGGTGCTGTAGCGGCGGACGACGAGGTCGCGGCGGCCGGGGCTCTCCTGCCAGTAGGTGACAGTCCAGAGACCGGGGCGGAGACGCCGGACCCGGACGCGCTTGCGGGTGACGGCGGTCACGACGCACCGCCGATCTGCTCGTGGATGCGTGCGACGACGTCGTCGGGGAGGGTGCGGAGTCCGAGCGCTCCCCGGTACGGGATTGGGTTCGCGAGCGGGCGCGGGGCCTCCAGGACGAGGTGCCAGGTGTCGCGCTCGGCCCACGGCGAGCAGAGCGGCCATGGTGCGCTCTCGCCATGCGTTGGGCAGCTCGTGGCGTGGTGCACGTCGACGAGGTCGACGACGCCGATGATGTGCCCGACGTGCTTGAACCAGGGGTGGTCGGCGCACCCGTGGATAGCGCACCATGCGTCCGCTGCATCATCGAGCGCGGGCAGGTCGAGCCCCTCGGTTGCGTACTTGCCAGCGACGTGGATCGCGACGGGACCCCGGTACGGGCCGAGCGACCGGACGCTGTTCTCGATGTCCTTGCCGCCGTGGACGATCGCCCAGGCCCAGGGCTGGCGGACGGTGAGGATGCGCATCACGCCTCCCCGAGGACGAGTCGTGCGAGCTGGAGGCACGCCTGTGGTCCTGGCTGCGCGAGTGTGGCCGCGACGACTTCGGGATCGGCGATGGCGGTCGCGAGCTCGATGGAGTCCGCTTCGAGGTCGAAGTAGTGGGCGAGCGCGGCGGCCATCGTGGGCCCCATGGTCGCGATGAGAGCGGCCGTGGGCTCGCGCTGCTCCTCGTTGCTCCCGTCCTGTGCGGCGATCGAAGCGATGGACTCGCCGTCCGGGTCGAACACGTGCCAGTGGTCACCGCCCGCGCGGCCAGTACCGAATGCGGACCACGGCCCGGGCGCTGCGGCGTCGGCGAGTTCCCTGAGTCGGGTTGCCGCGCGACGGAGGGTGTCGGTACTCATGGGGTCTCCTTGGGTGCGTCGGGGTGGTGGGTCAGAAGTTGGGTTCGCCGTCCCAGGGCTGCGATGCGGCGGCCTGGCTGGTGCCGCCGCCCTGCCACGGGTCGGCCTGGGATGCGCTCCGGTGGCCCTGCGAGCGAGCGCCGCGTCCGCGCTTGGTCACGACGGCGGACGCGTGACGCAGGTCGGGTCCGATGGTGTCGACCTCGAGCTCGATCGAGGTGCGCTTCTCACCGTCGCGGGTCTCGTACGAGCGCTGGCCGAGGCGGCCCTGGGCGATGACGGCCGTGCCCTTGCGCAGGGACTCGGCGACGTTCTCGGCGAGGTCGCGCCACGCTGAGCAGCGCAGGAACAGCGCTTCGCCGTCGCGCCACTCGCCCGTGGCCTTGTCGTAGGTGCGGGGCGTGCTCGCGATGGTGAAGCTGGCGACGGCCGCCCCGGACTGCGTGGACCGCACCTCCGGGTCTGCGGTCAGGTTCCCGACGATCGTGATGATGGTCTCGTTGGCCATGGTTACTCGCTCCAGGTGTGTTCGGTGAGGCTGGAGTACCAGCCGCGTCGGATGAGGTTCACGGATCCGCGTGGCCCGTGTCGGTTCTTGGCGACGAAGACGTTGAGGTCCGTTTCGTCGTCTTCGTTTTCGTGGAGGAGGAGGACGACGTCGCTGTCCTGCTCGACCGCCCCGGATTCGCGCAGGTCGGACAGGGCAGGGCGCTTGTCTGCTCTGTCGGCTGACCCGCGGTTGAGCTGGGAGAGCGCGATGACCGGGCAATCGAGCTCCTTGGCGAGCAGCTTGAGATCTCGGGAGAAGCCGGCGACGACCTCGTGGCGGGGGCGCCTGTCGCCTCGTGGCGAGGACATGAGCTGGAGGTAGTCGACGACCACCCCCGCTAGATGTCCCCTGCGAGAAAGGGACCGGGCGTGGGACCGGACGTCGACGGTTGTGGCGAGGCCCCGGTCGTCGATGCTGATGGGCAGGTCCATGCGGGCGCGTGCGCCCCGGATCTTGCGATGGTCCTCCTCGGTGAGCTCTCGCCGGTCGAGTCGGCCGATGCTGACCTCGGCGAGGTTGGCGACGATGCGGGAGTGCAGTTCGGCCTCGGGCATCTCCAGGCTGGAGAAAGCGACGGGGCCGAACCTCGCGAGACCGATGGCGGCCTCGACGCCGAGGATCGTCTTGCCGACCCCTGGCCGGGCGCCGACGACGTACAGGGCGCCGGGCCGCCACCCGTCGATGAGCTTGTCGAGGGAGGGCCAGGGGGTGGGGACGGCTCGGCTGGGGGTGGAGTAGGCGGCGAGGGTCTGGTCGATGCGCTCGGCGACGATCGACACTTGGGCGGTGTCTCGGCTGGTGGCGTCGACTTCGGCTCGTGCTGTCTCGACGATGACTGCCGGGTCCGCGCCGCTGTCGGCGAGCTGGGCGATACGGGTGGCGGCGATCTGGAGGCGCCGGCGCACTGCGGCGTCGGACACCAGGCCCGCGTAGTAGGTGGCCTGGGCACCGACGACGATCTCGCTGTAGATGTCTCCAATGACGCGCTCGTCGATGCCCTGCCGCAGCGACTGGTCGACCCGGGGGAGTGCTGCGGCGACCGAGGTGGGCGTGACGGGCTCGCCTCGGTCGCGCATGGTGGCGATGAGTCCCCACAGGGCGCCGAGGCGGAGGTCGTGGAAGTCCTCGGGGGCGAGGTCGACATCATCGAGGGCGGCGGGGGTGCGGAGTCCGATCGCGATGACCGCCCGCTCGGGGGACAGGTCAGTCATCCGGTCCCCGCTTCCACTGCCGATCCCAGGGCGAGATCTCCGGCTTGGGCGCGGGTGTCCTGGGGCGCGTGTCGCGTGAGGCGTACTCGGCGGCGTTGATGAGCCAGCGGGTGAAGGCGCTGTTCCAGTTCTTGGCGGTGCGTCCCTTCTCCTCGGCGTGTGCCCGGAACTTGACGACTTCGCGGTCGAGGTCGAGCCCGGACTCGGTGGCCCTTGCGACGTGGTCTGGGGTGGGCTTCCAGGTTGAGGGGAGCTGGGTGGCGCGACGAGTGTTTTTCTCGTCGCTCTCTACCTCTTCTCTTCTCTCCTCTCCTCTACTCTCCTGGGCATTGCGTGGGGCAGTGCTTGGAGCAATGCTCGATGCATCCTTGGACCACCGGACCTCGGCCGCCTTCTTGGCCTTGCGGGTCGCTCGGTCGCGGTCGTCGGCGGAGGGCTGGTGCTCCAGAAAGTCGCGGACTTCCGCCATTCCGCCGGGTCGGTTGATCCACATGCCGACCTCGAACAGGGCGGTGATCGCCTCCTCTGAGGTGGCCCTCGCGAGCACCTTGACTGCGGCGACCGGGAACAGTCCGTCTGAACGCTGTTGTGAGGCGTGCAGGATGCTCACCATGTGCATGCAGCGTGCATCCGCATGTGCAAGGAGCAGTGCGTCGGGCAATGCATCGGGCATGAGGCGACGGAGGATCCGCTCGACCGTGTACCACTTGGCGTTGAGGTGCCAGCCGACGTCGATCTTGGCGAACTCGCGGGTATCGGCCATCTCTACATCGCCTCCTTCTGGTCGAGTAGTCGGGTGAGGGTGATGTCCTCGACGGTGGCGCCGCGTAGGACGGCGGCGATCTCGCCGAGGACGGTGGGCGGGTGGCGGCCGTCGCTGCTGCCGAGGATGGACAGGGCGATCGCGATGCGCCGTTCGGGCGGGTAGGGGGTTACCACTGGGACACCTCGTGTCGATGCTGTGCCGCATCCGGGTCGATCCCGATGCGGGCGAGGATCGCGGTCGCGTCGGCGATGGTCTGCGCCATCTCGGCTCGGGCGTCCCTACGCTTGCGCTCGCGCTGGACGATGAGGGCCTGCCTGGACTCCCGTAGAGCTGCGGCGCGGCCCTCGCTGTAGCCGCGTGCGTAGGCGCCCTCGGCGCACTCCCGGTAGAGCGTGCTCATCCGACCCTCGCCTCCTCTCGCAGGAGCTGGTCCCAGAGTCGGAGCGCGTCCTCGGGTGTGATGCCGAGTCGTGCGATCGCGTCGTCCCAGGGGTACTCCCGGAGTGCCTCGCGGAGCCGGTCGAGGTCCACGTCGGGGGCGTCGTGGCTGGGGATGACGGGTGGCTGCCAGGCGCCGGGCTGATGCTGGGTGACGTGTCGGCGGTACACGCGGACGTGTCCGATGCGCCAGACCTCGACGTAGGGCTGCCCCTCGCGGCCGTGGATGGTGCCGGTGTGCTCGGTGTCGCCGTCGACCCAGGTGATGGTGTCGCCGATCCTCAAGGCGTCAGGCTCGCGAAGGCGTGAGCCCATCGGCTGGCCGTGATGGTCTCGCGGTGGCGTCTTCATGCGACCGCCTCCGACTCGGCAATGACGCGCTGAGCCGCCGCTCGCGAGCGGCCGTGGACTGCCCTGTAGGCGGCCTGACTGAGTCCCGTCGCCGTTTGAGCGCGGCGGATCAGGGCTTCGAACTCGGCGTGAGCCTGACGCTCGCAGGCGACGCAGGTTGACGAGCCGTCGCGCCGGCTGCGCAATGATCCCGGAGCCGTTGCATCGTGCCCGCGAGCACATGCGCCGCGGCGCAGTGGAGCGGCAGAGCCGCGGCGGACGTTCTCGGCGTGCGTCACTGGCTCGAGGTGTGCCGGGTTCACACAGGATGGGTTGCGGCATAGATGGTCTAGCTCTAGGCCGTCCGGTGCGCCGCCGACGAGCGCCTGGTAGGCGACAACGTGGGCGAATCTCATGCGCCAGTCGTTGGCTCCGGGACGTCCGCCGACCGCGTACTGGCCGTAACCAAACGGGTGTCGAGTGGCGGTCCATTCCCAGCACCCCGACTCGCTGACGCGCACCTTGCTCCAGAATCGATCTGGCAGCTTCTCGTCGGCAATCGCCCGAGTCTCGGGGCTGACGAAGTGCTGCCCGTAGGACAGTGCGATGCCGTTCCGGCGCAGGTAGCGACTCACGGCCGTGTGGCTGACACCGAGCGCCCGCCCGATGGCTTTCGCGTGCATGCCCTGACGTCCGAGCTTGAGGATCTGCTCGACGACCGTCGGCGCGAGTGGTTTCACCATGATGTTGGGGTCTCCAGGGGTGTGAGTTCGAGGACGATGCGGTGATCGCCGGGGGTGGTGAGGTTGGGGCCGCGGTCGTAGGTTTCGGGGCGCACGTAGCGGGGTCCGTCGCCCCGGAGCCAGCCGCCGAGCACGAGCCCGTCGAGTAGCGCCTTGGTCGTCGGGTGAGCGTTGGAGGCGTCCCCGTGCTGCCAGCCGACGCCCCGGGGGTAGTGGATGGTCCAGATGGCGTGGACGCGCTCGTCGATGGGTTCCATGTCGATCTCGGATGCGGCGTCGATCGCGATCTGGTGCAGCGCTCGCACGAGACGGGATCGGTAGGCGAGGTTGCGTGCCGGCCGATTCGAGGACAGCCACAGTCGCTTCGGGATCGTGAAGGCGAGCGGGGTCATGCGACCCACCTGTGGATGCCGCGGTGCTGCACCCAGCGTCCGCCGGTGAGCTCGTTGTCGTCCGGTGCGTTCGCGAGGCCCCGGTAGCGGATGACGGTGGAGCGGTGGACTCCGAGCTGCTGGGCGATCTGGGCTGCGGTGTGGCCGCGCGCGGTGAGGTCGGCTACGGCGGTGGCGATCTCGGGTCGGAGCTTCGGTCCGGGCCTCATGCGGCTCTCCTTCGGGATGCAGTGGAGCCCCCGACCGGGTGCGGTCGGGGGCTCCAGGTGGTTGGGTGAGGGGACGCGCCAACGAGGGCGCGAGGAAGGGCGGGATGAGATGAGCGGAAGACTCCGCATAGAGGCGGATCACTACAGGCCCGGCACGGGCGATACCCCCACGGTCGACCTCGGGAAGATCGCCGAGATCGGTTCCCAAGCCAGGATGGTCTCCGTGATCGCGCGGAACCCCCAGCCCGATGTGGATGTCCTGGCTCTAGTCGCGCTTCTTGGGGATCTGGTCGACCAGCTTGCCGAGAGCTTCTCGGATCAGAACGAGGCGATCGCGCAGGGCGTTCTTGAGATTCGCTCAGCACCCCGCCCAGACCTCGACTAGCCCCCGATCTCCGCGACCTTGGCGCGGATGCGGTCCTGCTGGTCGGGGGTGGCTGCGGACCACATGGCGCGCAGCTCGTCGGTGGTCGTGGCGGCGTCGATGAGGTCGTCGGTCACCACGACCGGGGCCGGCGCATCGGGCAGAGGCTGGACTCGCCAGCGAACCTTCTGCCCTGGCCGCCCGCCCGCCTTACGGATCATCACCGTGCGCTCGGCGTCGATCCCAGACAGGCGCGAGATGCGTACGCCACCCACGACATCGGCCCCGAACCGCACGTCCGGGTCGTTGTACAGGGTGACGCGGCGGCCGGCCCATCCGGCCATGCTCTTGCCCCAGCACGCCGCCAGCACGTCCAGCATCCCCTTCGATGGGCGCCAGACACGGGGGAAGTCGACCAGCCGGACCTCGGCCACGGTCTTGCCGTCGCGGGTGCCGATTCGTGAGCCTGGGGCGATCTCGAACGTGCGCGGCTCCACGAGTTCGATCGCGTCCAGTTGGTCACTCGCCGGTGCGAGCGCCTCGGTGATGTCGTCGCTCATTCCGTAACCCCTAGGTCGAAGTGGTCGATGTACTCGGTGGTGGGCATGCCTGCGGTGGCTGCCTGGTAGCGGGCGATGATGTCGGTGATGGTCTGCTCGGCGTAGGTGACGGCCTGCTCGATGAGGTCGCGCCACGCCATGTCGGGGTAGACGCGCACGATGTGGAGTGGGAGCCCACCGGAGTAGGACACGTAGTCGATCCACGAGCGCCCGGAGACGTAGAGCCCGCCGTGGATCTGCGCGAGATTCTCGGTGGGTACGGCGCCGTGGAGGGTGTGCTCGATCTGGAGTTTCGGCTCGCGGCTCTTGGCTTCGATGAGCCCGTCGTCGTCCACGGTGCCGTCGGGGGAGTAGCCGAGCCGCCACCCGAGGCCGGAGTCTCGGGCCATGAATCCGACCTCGGCGACGACGCTCCCGGTCCGCTCGGTGTAGGCATCGCGGGCGTAGGGCTCGTCGAGGATCCCCCGCTCCATGGCCCGGCTAGTGGGGGTCTCGACGACGCGGCCCGTGATGCGCTCGGCCGCGAGGGTGCGGAGGTAGCCCATCGCGGTGTCGCCGGTCGAGACCTTGAGGATGGTGCGGTCGTCGCGGCGCGCTGCCTCGGCGCGTGCGGGGTGCATCGTCTTGAGCGGGCTGCCGTCGCGCTTCCCGGCGCACGGGTCGCCGGGGAATGCTGGACACTCGGGGCACTCGACGTCGCTCGCGGTCGGTCGCCCGGCGCTGATGAGGTTGCCGAGCGCTGAGGCGGTGACGATCCCGCGCCGCTGCTCGTACCACTCGTCGGATCGCTGCTCGACGTCGGGGTAGATGGTGAGGGTCATGCCTCACCTCGGAGCTGCTGGATGGTGAGGCGTCGTCGGACGCCGTCGTCGCAGGTGACCCGGTAGCGGCCCCGGGTGTCGCGGGTGAGCGGGCCGTGCGCGACCGGGCCACGGAGGGAGTAGACGTCCGGCGCCCAGTTTTCGTAGTCGATCCACACGCCTCGGACGATCGTGGGGGCGTCCCAGGCGGGGTCCACGCATGGTGGCAGGGTGTCGGTTAGCCAGCGTGCGGCGACGGGCTCAGCGAGGGCGGTCATGCGGTGCTCCTGGTGGCTCGGGCGAGGTCCCAGCCGGCGCGGAAGGCGTCGGTCTCGGCGGCCCGCTCGCCCGCGGTGGGGTTGATGGGCTGGGACATGTAGTGGTCGAGGGCGGCGTCGCGTTCGGGGTCGGGCAGGGTGTCGCCGGACAGGACCGCGAGCGTGTGCAGGTGGGTGTCGCAGTAGCCGCCGGTGGGGTGGGGCTGGTAGCAGCGCGAGTCCCATGCGCACGAGTCGGGCGATGGTGTGGTCATGGCGTTCTCCGGGTATGCGAAAGGCCCCCGCCGTGCGGCTGGGGGCCTTGGGTTTGGTGTGGGGTCAGGTGGTGGGCGGCGGGTCGAGCGCGCAACGAAGCGGTGCGATGATCTCGATGTCGACGTCGAGAGCGACGCGATCGGGGAATGGCCCGGAGGCCGGTGAGTCGACCGCCCATTCGTCCAGCAGATCCCGCACCCGGTCGAGCGCGCGATACGCCTCGTCCCGCTCCTGCTCCGCGTCGGCCTTGTCCTCCATGAGCCGGTCGATGATCGCGAGTGCGCCATCTCCGCAGGTGTCGCACACGTCGCCGGTCCGGGAGTCGTGCTCACACGGGCCGGGGTCACCGTGGACTCGCTGGCACGACTCGTCAAGGTCCCGCAACCGCTCGACCTCGGCCTCGGCCCGATCGGCGCGGGTGACTGCGGTGGCGAGGTCGGCTGCTAGGCCGTCGCCGCGGATCTGCGACTCCATCGACAGCGCCATGGTGAGCCCGTCGATGTGGTCCAGGAGGGCGCGGGCGGTCTGGGGGTCCAGGCCAGCGATGTGCTCGGCGTCGGCGATCAGCACGTGCTCCGCGAGCCAGCAATCAGCGCCGCCGCCAGCCGCCACGGCGACGTTCCGGTACTTGGTGCCCTGACCGGTCGCGTACCACGGCCCGTCGGTAGCCTTCTCGGCCCGCTCGCGGATCGCGGCCAGCCGCTCCGGCGTCATCGGCTCAGGCATCGGGGACCACCTCCCATGGGCCGGCCTTGGTCCGGCGGAGGATCACGGAGTCGGCCCACTCGCGCGGCTCGACGTGGTCGAGGTCGTCGGTCGGGTAGCTCTCGGCGTGGAACGCGCCGTCCGTCCCCTGGAAGCCCTCCGCGTACTCGTAGCACCCCTCGGGACGCAGGAGCCCGGCGTCGTGGAGAGCCCGGGCGAGGTCGAGGCGGGACTCCCTGAAGCTCTCGCTCGCGTGCTCCCACACGTCGTTGATGTAGCCGGATCGCTCCTGCCAGCGCTGCGCCATCACCCGCGCAGCCTTCTCGATGGTGTCCTCAGCCATCGGTCTCGCCCCTCTCGCTCTGCTTCGTGTCCCACCAGCGGAGCCGGTAGGCGATGTGGTGGGGGCAGTCGGCTCCGTGCGTGGGCCGCTGCGGGTCGCCCTTCACGCGGGCGGCCGCGATGGGGTCGTGAGCCCGGTCGCACTCGCACGGCTCGGCCGGGGGCAGCCAGTAGTCGACTGCGGCCAGCGCTTCCTCGACGTTCAGCCCAAAGAGGTCGTTTCCCGGGTGGGTGTGCTCCAGGTAGGGGCGGTCGAGGACGACTTCCCATCCGCCGCCGAGGCCCTCCATCTCGCCGACGTAGTAGATCGGCTCCCACTCCAAGGTCTTGATCCGGTAGCCGCGGGACTCGACCGCCTCCCGGATGCGCCGACGAGCGCGGGTCTCAGCCATCGGTCTCGCCCCTCTCGATCCGGTCGGCGCGGGCACGGAGAGCGTCTCGGAGGCGCCCTGCGATCAGCGCGACGAGTGCGTCCTCGGACGGGTGCCCGCACGCGCACCGTGCCTTGTGGCACTCCGCGCGCTCCGTGATGACGGCCGCGCGACTGAGTCTGATCGGCTCATCCGCCGCCTCCCGCAGCGCCCTCGCGGCCACCTCCGCGTCATGCGCGGCGAGCTCATCGAGTCGAGCCATGAGCGCGTCGCGGAGCGTCCCCTCAGCCTGGAAGCACGCCGCGAAGATCGGGTGCGCCACCATCGCCTCGAACGTCTCCCACTGCTCGCGGCGACTGCACGTCTCGTCGTGGGCCTCCCGCTCAGCCTCGACGGCCTCGGCGATCAGGTCCCGGGTCGGGTGGAAGAGCAGGGTCGCGGGGAGGTAGCGGTAGGCGCGGGCACGGGTCATCGGCGCGGTCTCGGGGTAGTCGACCATGCCGGCGATGAGGACCCCGACGTCGCCATGACGGTCCCGGATCACGCACTGGTCGGGCAGCGCGTCCAGCTCGGCGGGCGTGGTGATCTGCGGGGAGGTCATCGGTCTTGACCGCCGTCCATGCTCGCGGCGTCCTGCTCGTCGCCGGGACGGGGGGTGGAGTCGGGCAGCAGGATGCCGAGGGCGGCGGCGATAGCGCGCCACTCCGACATCGGCCGGGTCCGATGGTGGCGCGGCTCCCACCCTGCGGCGAGGACATCGTCGCGGATCGCCTGGTCGACCTTCTCCTGCTCGTGTTGCGCGTGGGTGAGGATGCGGGATTGCGAGACGACGGAGGCCTGGCGGCCGGTGGCGATGTCGTACTTCTCCTCGGCTCTACCTCCCGGCCAGGTGACGTAGACGTACTTGCGCCCGACCCGAGAGACGACCATCTCGTCCACGAAGCCGGGCCGGTAGTTCCGTATCCGAAGGACGCGCTGGCCGACGGCCCAGGTGGGCGCGGTCGTGGTGATGCTCTGCGGGGTGGTCATGTCGTCTTCTCCGTCGATGAGTGCGAGCAGGTCGGGGTCCGCGTGGTCGCGGCACAGGTCGGTGCCGTGGATCGAGTCCGCGCCACACCGGGCCCCGATGTCACGGGCGGTCACGTACTGGCAGGGGGAAGTCATCCCGTCACGCTCCAGATCAGGACCGCGACGACGATCACCGCGAGGACACCCCGGATCAGCCACGTCACCGGGTCCGGATCCGGCTCACGAAGCGGCGCGCTCACCGGGAACCACCCCGCACGTGAGCGCACGCCCAGGCCACGAGATCCGCGCGATGACCATGGCCACAGCGCCGCATCGTCACCGGGGCGAGCGTGTACCGCCCCGACCCCCAGCCCCACACGATCAGGGCCACACCCACGATCAGTAGCAGCGGATTCACGACGCCCCGCCCGTCCACCACGACCCCAGGGCCATCGCCCCCAGGACCAGCAGCACCAGCAGCGAACCCGCCGCGTGACGTGTGATCGCGTGGCGTGTACGGGGGGTCATCGGGTCCGCCTGGGGGACTCGGTCGGGGCCTCCTCGACGTGGGCGAGCACGTCACCGAGGAGCAGCAGCGGCCTGGATGTGGGGTAGTGGGCGACGAGGTCGCCGCGCTTCATCAGCTCGAAGATCCGGGAGCGTGACAGGCCGGACTGGCGCGCCGCTTCCTTGACCGACACGTAGGTCGGTTGCGCGATGCTCGGGGTAGGCATGACGCCCTCCTATCGGGTACAGGAAGGCCCCACACACCAAGTGGTGGCGGGGCCATGGGGTGGGTGGTTGGGTGTGGGGATGGGCCGCGTCTCTGCCAGCGCGTGCGGTGTTGTCGCGACCGTCATCCCCGTGCTGCTGGTCCTAGGGCACCTCGATCAGAGGTGGGTGTGGCTCACGTCGCGCGCGCGCCGTTCGGTGAGGATCTATGGCGTCGCTGTTATCTGGGTGTCACTGCTCGCGACGTGCGTTGCGCTGTGGGGTGCGATCGGCGACGGCGTCGGGCTCGCCGGCATGCTCCTCTTCACCTTCTCGATCGTGACCCAAGTCGTCACAGCCGGGATGGTCTCGGCGCTCTCGCTGCTTGCCCCAGATCTGCTGCGCCATGAGCACGAGGGGCCATGCGATCGCCGCGATGAGGGTGACCAGGAGCGCGACTAGGTCCACAACGGCCCTCCCAGGTCAGGCCGCCCAGCCGTTGAGGGCTGCGACGGCGGTCGGGTCGGGGTAGATGCCCAGGACCCGCAGGTCCACCGGAGGATCGAGGTGGTTCAGCCACTCGCGCCGGTACTGCTTCGCGGCCCGACGCACCTCGGCACGCACCTGCGTCTCGTCCCCAGGGATGACGTAGCGCTGCCGCTCACACTCATCCCGGATCGCGTTCTCGCACCAGGCGAGCGTCGGGAGCGGTATGCGCTCGGGCCGCATGGACGAACTCATGCACGGCGTGGAGTCCCGCCCGACGGCGGGCGGGGAGGTCATCCGACGACCTCGAGGTGGCGGGCGGGCCTGCACTCCATCGCGTACTGTGCCGCGTTGATCAGCTCGCCCGCCAGGATCAGTGCCTCGTACGGGGTGAGCGACGTGTCGGCCCCGAAGATCGTGAGGTCCATGTGCGGGAGGTCGTGCTCGGCGGAGAGCCGGATGTGGATCGGGTCGTCGTCCTTGCGCTCGATGACCCAGGCGCCCGTCTCGTCGGGCTGGCGCAGATCGGTCGCCATCACTTCGGCTCCGGGATCTTGGCGGCCACCCCTGCGGAGCTGTCCTTCATCCCGCGGAGGACCTGGTCGCTGCGCCATGCGTTCCAGGCGCGGAGGATGAAGTAGATCTGCTGGGCGGGGATCGACTTTTCGCCGTGCAGGGTGCGCAGGCGGGTGAGCAGGATGGTTCGAGGGTCCTCGCGGCCACCGAGGTCCATCTCTGCCATCCCGGAGAAGAACTTGAAGGAGTCCTCGGCGTCCACCTCGGAGGTGAGGTAGATGGCGGTCGCGAGCGGCGAGGGGGTGGCGTCGATGGCCTTGTACCAACGCGAGGCCAGCGCGACGGCGCTGTCGACCGACGTTCCGAGAGTGTTGTGCCACTCCAGGACCTCGGCGTGGGTGAGGTCGGGGGCGCGCGAGGCCGAGTTGGTGAGGTTCCCGTCCTTCCATGCCGCGATCAGTCGGATGGCAGCGGCGAGGATGTGGGGGTTCGTGTGGTGGCCGGACATCTTGAGGGCGTCGCCGGCGCTGCGCTTGGAGCCCGTGTCGAGGATCTTCTGCACCTCGGGGTCGAGTCCGCGCACGACGAGGATCGTGACCGGCTTGCCGGATTCGATCACGGCGGTGAGCCGGTTCTGTCCGTCGATCAGTCGACCGTTCCAGTCGAACTTGATCGACTCCCCGGTCGGCAGGAACCGGTCGGCGAGGATGTCGCGGACGTAGCCGCCGATCTTGAGCGGCTTGAGGTTGCGGTTGCCGGTGTTCTTGCCGAGGTACTCCCGGGCAAGGTCGGGCGTGATGCGCTCGAACGTGGCGGTGAGCCTCGACTGTGCCGCTGCACTGTCGAGAGTGAGCACCTGTGCGGTAGCCTTGGGCATGTCAGTTCTCCTTGAGGGATCGGGCGAGGCGCTGGCACGTCTCGCTGATGTGGTTGAGGTCCGCGACTAGCCGGTCGCGGGCCTCTTCTGTTTCCACCGCGACGCTCGGATTGAGCGCGGCGATGAAGTCGGTGAGCGCAACGGCGGCGGCTCGGGTGCGGTGGAACGTCAGAGAGCTGATCGAGTCGAGGTTCGCCTTGAACCTGTCCTCGGCGATTCCCTTCTGGAGCGCGAGCGCGGCGTCCAGGGCGTCGTCAGCCTTCTTCTTGAGCTGGTCGGGCAGGGGCTTGCGTGGCGACTTGCGCTCACCCGACTCGGGCCGCGCGCACGTCTTGTGCGGCACGGGTGGTTCGCTCGTGATCTCGCCCGTCTCGGGGTCCACGTACTCCATGGGCTCGCCAGTGGTGGCCGAGTGCACGGCGCGCTCAGTAGCGGCATCGGCGTCCCACGGGACGGTCGGGTCGAACGGGGCAGGGCGGACGCTGGTGTCCAGGCTGGACACCAGGCCGCCTTCGTCGTCGCCGAAGTAGCGGCGAGGACGCTCGACAGGCTGCGCCACCCCGTCGCTACCGACCCTGGTGGAAAGTTCTTCCACCAGCCCCTGAGCGACGAGGCCTGAGCGTATGGCGGCGACGGTCGGGTGTGAAACGCCTGTACGGCGCGCGTGTTCCCGGTCAGACAGTTGCGGGTCGGCGACGACCGAGGCCTCGACGATCTGGCGCTTCTGCTCACGGTTGAGGTGGCGGCGGTCGAGGTTGAGAGTGAGTGCGAGCGTGCGCTTCTCGGTCTCGGTCTTGTCGAGCACCGCCTTGCGCGGGCAGTAGATCCCGAGCGACTCGGAGATGGCCTTGCGGTGGTGCCCGTCGATGACGACGCCGTTCTCGTCCACCAGGATCGGCACCTGCACGCCGTGCTCACGGATCGAGGCCTCAAGCGCGGCGTACTCATCCGGCGACAGCGGCGGCATGTTCTGGAACAGGGTCGCGGCGGACACGTCAGGCGACCTTCCCGCGCGCCGGTCGCGGCGCGTACGCCGTCGTGATCGAACCCTCGGGGAGCCCATAGGCGCGCTCAAGGGCGATGACCATCAGATCGGAGACGCCTCGCGACCCAGACTCGATGGCCGAGAGCGTGCCTCGGGAGACATCGCTCATCTCGGGGACGGCCTCCGCGATGCGGTCAGCGACCTGCTGGAGTGTGAGCCCGAGGGCCTGGCGGAGCACGCCGAGCGAGACGTGTGGAGGGGTCTTTCCCTCCCGGATCGGCTGCACCGGCGGGTATGTCCGCCTGGCAATGGTTGCTGGCATGTCTCGACGGTACAGCAAACATTGCTGGGCAGGCAACCGATGTCCGGCAAACGTTGCGATTATGCGGAAGTTGGCCGAGCGGCCCGCGAACTACAGCCGTGTTGTTCGCCCAGGCATCCCAATGTTTGCCGACGAGATCTGACAGGCTTGGGGCATGGGACAGGACATCAAGCGGCTGGGCGCAGCCGTCTCCGCAAGGCGTCGAGAGCTGGGGTTGTCCCAGGAGGACGTCCAGCGGCTCGGCGGGCCGTCAACGACCACGCTCTCGAAGATCGAGAACGGCACTGCGAAGCGCATCTGGGAGCGCACCGCTCGCGACCTAGACCGCGTCCTTGGATGGCGCGCCGAGTCAGCCCTCGACGTCCTCTACGGACTTGGTGACCCACTGCCGGCTCCGGAACCAACGGAGTCGCGGGTTCCCGCGGAGGCCACAGAAGGCAACGCCGTGGCCGCTCCGGAGTTCGACGGCGATGAGTACATGCGCATCACGACGACAGTCGACGAGTCCGGTGAAATGGTGATCGTAGGCGCGTCGTCCGCCGTGGACGCGGAGGGGGTCCGGTCGCTGGTGGAGGTCCGGTACTGGCCCGGTTCCGACCGACGCTCGGTGCGGATGCCCATGGTGGCGGTCGCTGTCGGCGAAACCCACCGAGCTCTGCTCGATGCAACGAGCCACTACCGCGAGCCCGTGGCGGGCGAGGCGTATGTCGGCGACGAGAGGATCGGCGCGGATGGGTATCCGGAGCCGACAACGACACGAGAGGCAGGTGTTCCTGATGGGGATTCCGCCCTGGAGAGTCAGGCCGAGGGGAGCTCGGCATCAAGCGACGGCGGCGGGGGAGTGGTCCACTTCCCCGGCCGCCGGCCGGAACAGCAGAAGCGCGCGGCCCGAACGGCTCGCCGCACACTGAAGGACACGGGCGAGTTCGAGCCAGAGGTTGATCCCCCAGCGCCCGAGGACTAGATGTCAGACCCGGGGCGCACACTCTCGGCATGACGAACCCGTGGCGGCGCTTGAGGGAACTGGCGCACATCACGCTGCACTGGACGCTCCTGCCGGCGGACCGCCTCGGTGAGAGCGACGGCGATTGCACCATCTGGATGGACAAGCGGCAGCGGCAGGTGCAGCGTCGCTGCACCCTCATGCACGAGATCATCCACCTGGAGCGCGGCGACGTGGACGGCTGTGCTGACCGTGGCGAGGTCGACGTCGAGCGCGAAGCGGCGCGTCGGCTGATCCCGATTGAGGATCTGCTGGACAAGGTGAGGTGGACTCACGACCTTGCCGAGCTGGCCGACGAGCTGTGGGTGGACGAGGACATGCTTCACGCGCGGCTCGACGGGCTGAGTGCGCGTGAGCGGATGCTGCTCGTAGCGCTCTGGGAGTCAGGGGAGTACGCGGCCTAGGCGGCGTGCTGCTCGACGAAGCTCCTGAGCGCGGGGATACGCGGTAGGTCGACCCAGAGAAGCGTGCTGTTCATGGTCACCCATCGGCTGCGCGGGTGTGGGTGCCGTTGCGCGGCGAGTTGCTCTCAGTTCATTTCGAGGATGAGATCCAGGCCGTTGCTCGGGTGGTAGGACCAGGTGGCCTCGATGTTGCCCCACGAGGCGGACTGCATGCCGTCAAGCGCTCGCGTGCTGTCCATTTTCGCGATCACGGACGACGGGGCTCGAAGTTCGTCGAGGACGCACGCGATGTCAAAGACGTCCAGCCCGAGCACGTCCTCGTCGCCCTTGTTGTCGAGCAGGAGCGTCCTGCCGCCATCCCGCAGGGAGGCCACGTGGCTCTTGTCGCCGAGGTCGCAAGCCTCGACGGCGGACTCGAGCGGCGTGGCGCGGTTGCCAAGGCGCACAATCACAATGATCGCGCAGAGCACGACGAGCGCGGCCCCGACGATGATCCCCGTTCGCCCACGCCTTCTCGTTGGGCCTGGCGTGGCCGCGACTGGAGAGGGGGCGTCGTTGCTCGGATGCGACTCGCTCTGGTCTGTCATTTCCATTCACAGGTTTCTCGCAGGGACGTTCTCGCGAGCCTACTGCCTCACGATTGATCCGTCAGTGTGGTCGGCGCGGCGATCGGCAGGCGCGGAGTTAGCCGAGCCGCTACGGTCTGGCTATGAGAACCATTCGATCCCTCGCTATCGTTCCCGCGCTCGCCCTTCTGGTGGCGGGCTGCTCAGCAAATCCCGACACTGCGGATGCGCCGAGCCCCTCCGAGTCGAGCCCGGCGGCGACGTCGACGCCGATCGACGACGCTTCGGCAGAGGCCGAGAAGGACGCGGCAGACGCTGCCGCCAAGGCTGAGGCGGAAGCGGAGGCTGCCGCTCAGGCCGAAGCAGACGCCGCGGCCGAAGCAGAGGCAGAAGCAGCAGCACAGGCGGCGGCGGAGGCTGCTGCGGCGGAAGAGGCCGCCAAGGGCACCGTGTCTCAGCAGAACGCCTACCGGTCGGCGCGGTCGTATCTGGACTTCGCCGGCTTCTCCCGGGCCGGGCTCATCCAGCAGTTGACGAGCGAGTACGGGGAGGGGTACCCCCCTGAGGATGCGGAGTTCGCCGTTGCTCGCCTGGAGGCCGAGGGTGGTGTGGACTGGAATGCGGAGGCCGCGGAGTCTGCCGCCAGTTATCTGGAGCTCACAGGCTTCTCGCGGCAGGGGCTCATCCAGCAGTTGACGAGCGAGTATGGCGAGGGCTTCACGCTGGAGCAGGCCGAGTATGCGGCGGACGCGGTAGGACTCTAGGCGCCGTCTCCGTCAGCTCGGCGCGAGCCGTGGTGCTGTGGACGCAACACCGTGACCTCCGTGGCCGGACCCTGCGCATGGACGACATCGCGTAGCGGTCCGTGCGGCGCGGAACCCGAGCAGGCGCTACGGTTTCGGTGTGGCGCGATGTTGGCGCCGTATCTTCACGTGTCGATAGGTGCTTGATGGTTGCGAGCGGTGGGACGATGGTGTCGGCCACCTGGCGCCCGAGAGGAGGTGATCGCGATGGCGTATCCCCTTGCCCTAACGGCCGCCCTGACCGGCGTGACCAAGTCGCAGTTGCTTGCCTGGCGCAAGTCCGGACTGGTGGCCCCTGAGGTGCAGGCGAAGCGGCCCCCGCTCTGGTCATTCCGCGACCTGCTGCTCCTTCGATCGCTCGCGTACCTCCGGGCGCACGTGTCGAGTCAGAAGATCCACAAGGGCTTCCGGAACCTCCATGAGGTCCAGAAGTCCGAGGCCCCCGACGATGTCGAGGTCGTGTTCGCCCACCCGTCCGCGTACCAGTTCGGGACAGACGGCAAGACGATCTTCATCGGGACGCCTTCGGGGCTCGCGTACGACCTCCTCCGCGGCGTTCACGAGGGCGGCGTTCAGCCGCTGATCTTCTCGGCTGAGCTGATGCTCGGCGAGTTCGCGAACTGGAAGGGCGCAGCGGTGGCACCGCTCGCGACGCCGGCGCCGCATATTCAGGTCCGCCCGAGGCGGATGGGCGGCTGGCCCACGATCGCGGACACCCGCGTCCCGTTCGACCTGATCGCACAACTCGTCGACTACAAGACCGTGTTCCCCGAGGACGTGACCCGGTTCTACCCGAGCGTGAGCGCCGAGGCTGCACGGGCCGCAGTGGAGTTCGCGCGGCATGTGAGTGGTGCCGCGTGAGTCTGCGCTTCTTCATTGACGAGAACCTGTCCACAGGGCTACGCCTTCCCCTCGCTCACACGTTCAGCCAGCATCGGTTCGAGACTGCCGAGCGGCTTCAGCTCCGGGCTGTGGACGATGAAGACCTGGTGGCCGACGTGGCCGCCCGCGGGTACGACGCAGTCATCACGGGCGACCTGCACCAGATGGAGCGACCAAGCGAGCGCGATGCGCTCAGGGAGTCCGGTATGCAGTGGATCGGGGTGCCTGTGCCGCCTGGGGACGGGGCTTCGGTGATCGCCGAGCAGCTTGCAATGGTGGTGCGTGGCGTGACCGTCGTACTCGCGTCGTGGCCGCCCGCCCCAACCGCATTCTGGCTAGCCCTGCCGGGGTCGACGCTCGACCAGAAGCCAACGCCGATCTAGGGACTGCGACCGCCGTCACGCCTTCGCCGTGCCTCGAAGCACCCCCATCCACTACCGACCGAGGCGGCCCTCGCGCACGACCCGGTCACGGTCGGCCGGCTCAGGCGACTCCGCGACGCGCGGAGAGTGCGGAGATCAGCCCCCAGGGGTTGATCGGGGCGGATCAAGCGCTGGGGGCTGATGGGAGCCCCGAGAGGCCGATCGCGCCACCTAGGCGCTCGAGGGCCTCCCGTAGGAGCCGCACGTCGGCGTGCTGGTAGCGGGCCGTGACTGCGACGGTCGAGTGGCCGAGGAGCTGGCGCACGACCTCCTGGTCGATGCCGAGGCCGAGCAGGAGGGTGGCGGCCGTGTGGCGGGCGTCGTGGCGTCGCATGCCGGCGATGCCGGCGCGCTCGATGATCTGTCGCCATGTCTTGTAGTCCGCCTCGGGCTGGATGGGGGCGCCCCCGTCGGTGGCGAAGACGAAGCCCGTGGTGGGCTGCCCCTGCTGCTGCCAGAGACTCCAGAGCAGACCACGGACGGGGTCGACGAGCGGGATGACGCGCCAGCCGGCGCGCGTCTTGGGGCGCACGAGGTGGAGGGAGCGAGCGGCGGTGATCTCGCGACGCTCCTCCCCGTCAGCGAGTCTGGCGACACGCTGCGGGCAGTAGGAGGGGCGCTCGTATCCGCAGGAGCCGCCGCATGCGTGCTCCCAGATGATGCGCTGGAGCTGCCAGGACAGGGTGACGATGTCCTGCGACCAGTCGACGCGGTCCCACTCCAGGCCGAGCACCTCGCCGACCCGTGCGCCCGTGAGGAGGCCGAAGGCCCAGCGCGCGCCGTGGGTCTCCTCGATGGCGACGCGCAGGAGGGCGAGTGCGCCGGTCGTGTCGAGGGTGGTGGCGGTCGTGATGGCGGCTCGGGGTGCGTCCATGTGCTCGCCGCTCGCGACGTTCCTGCCGACGCGGCCCTCGCGGACGGCGTCTCGGAGGGCGACGGAGAGTAGGCGGTGGACGCGCAGGGCGGTGGTGGTGGAGCGACCGTCTGCGGAGGCGAGTGCGTGCGCCTGGCGGATGTGCGCGGGGGTGAGGCGGTCGAGTCGGACCTTGCCGATGGCGGGGAGGATGTATCGGCGGACGTCGCCCTCTCGCTCGCGCTGGGTGGTGGGTCGCACTCGCCTGCCTGACACCTGGGGTAGCCAGTGTGCGAACCATGCCTCGAGGGTGGGGCTCGTGGTGGCGAGGTCGCCGGCGCGGTCGAGTTCGCGGCGCAGGCGTCGCATCTCAGCGACGAGTGCTGCCTTGTTCTTGCGTCGGACGATCTTGCGGCGGCGCTTTCGGTCGGCGCCCGGGGGGAGTTCGAGTGCGCATGCCCAGAGGCCGTCTGCCTGCTGGTAGATCGAGCCCTCGCCGCTGCCCCTGCGCCGTGTCGCCATCGTGACCTCCTAGGTGTAGCCATGAGTGTAGCCAGGCAATGGGACTGCGGGGGACTATCGCGGACTGCTGTGGGGCTAGAAAATGGCTAGATTCCGCCGGTCGTGACTTCCTGGGCCGTTCTCATGGTAGCCTGTCTACCGCCTCCTAAGCGGTAGGTCGCGCGTTCGATTCGCGCCGGGGGCACTCGACCATCGACGCGGCAGGTCTCGGCCGCCGCTCGACGACGCACCGACCCCCACCCCGGAGCTGATCGATGACGCACGTGCCCACCGCAACGGACCCGACCGCGACCCCCGCAGCCCCGCTCGGCGACCTCGGCAGGCTCGTGCTCGGCGGGAACGTGTTCGGCTGGACGGCCGACCGCGCCGCCAGCTTCGCGGTCCTCGACGCGTTCGTCGCGGCCGGCGGACGGGCGATCGACACCGCCGACGCCTACTCGACCTGGGTGCCGGGCCACGTCGGCGGGGAGTCCGAGTCGATCATCGGGGAGTGGCTCGCGGCCAACGGCGCCCGGGACGAGGTCGTCCTGTGCACCAAGGTCGCCAAGCACCCGGACCTGCGCGGCCTGGCCCCGAGCGTGGTGGAGCGGGCGCTCACCGCATCGCTGAGGCGACTGCGCACCGACAGCATCGACCTCTACTACGCCCACGAGGACGACCCGGCGCTCGACCCGGACGTCATCGCCGCGACCCTCGCCGGCACCGTCATCGACGGTCGCGTCCGCGCCCTCGGCCTGTCGAACTTCCCGGCCGACCGGCTGCGCGCCGTCGTCGGGGCGGCGCACGACGCCGGGCTGCCGGCGCCTGCGTACTCCCAGGACCGGTACAGCCTCGTCGAGCGCGGGCTGGAGACGACGCTCGTCCCGACGCTGCTCGACCTCGGCGTCGTCGAGCTCCCGTTCCACTCGCTCGCGGCCGGCTTCCTCACGGGCAAGTACCGGCTCGGCGCCGAGGACGCGGACTCCCCGCGCTCCGCCACCGCGGCCGGGTACCTCGCGCGGCCGGGCGCCCACCGCCTGCTCGCCGTGCTCGACGGGATCGCGGCGGACGCCGGTGTCCCCGTCGCCGCGGTCGCCCTGGCCTGGCTGCGCGAGCAACCGGGCGTCGGCGCCCCGATCGCGAGCGCGCGCAGCGTCGAGCAGCTCGAGGCGCTCACCGCGAGCTTCGCGCTCGTGCTGGGCGAGCGCGAGCTCGCCGACCTCACCGCGGCCTCGGACGCCCTTGACGGGTGAGGCGACCCGCGGGCCGGCCCGGGCGCCCCGACGAGCCGAACGGATCGCCCCGCAGGGTGAGTCACGCCCGCCTTCCCGGCCGCGCGGCCGTTAGCCTGCCAGTGTCGAGGAGCGGAGGTGCACGTGGCTGTCGATGACGGGCACGAGACCGACGTCGCCCCCGCGCAGTCCCCTGCGCGCGCGGACGACGCCGGCGAGATCGGGACGGACGTCGAGGCCGAGGCCAGCGTCGCGCCCGCCGGGAACCACGGCTCCGCCGCGCCCACCCCACGCCCTGACCGCCCCGAGGACCGCCTCGCCCGCGCCGTGCGCGGGTGGCGCGAGTCCCTGTCCTCCCTCGGCGGCGAGTCCGCGATGCGCGACATCGACACGTTCGCCGACGCCACGCTCGACCTCTCGGCGGCGCACCCCGGCGGCATGGCCCAGCTCCTCGCGGGCAAGCCGACGCCGCTCTCGCTCCTCGTCCGGGAGCCCAGCGCGCTCGCGGCGGCGCGGCGTCGGGCGCGCGCGGTCATCGCGCAGGCCGGCGAGCACTCGCAGAGGTACGGCGTCGCGGCCACGACGGCGGCGCTCGGCATCGTGAGCTGGTCGGGCGACGCGGCCGAGGCGGGCGAGGCGCCCGACGATCGTGACGCACCCGACGGCGGCGAGGCGACCGATGCCGGCGCGAGCCCGCGGACGTCCGGGGGAGTCGCGGCCGGGGGCGGCCAGGCCGCCCCGACCGGCCCGTTCGGCCCCGCGCCCGTGTTCCTGCGCCCCGTCGCGCTGGACGAGGACGAGCAGGGCCCCGTCCTGCAGCTCCTCGGCCGGGCCGCGCTCAACCCGGTGCTCGAGCACGCGCTCGTGCGGGCCGGTGTCGACGTCGACCCGATCGTCGCCCCCGTCCTCGGCGCCTCCTCCGACCTGCGCGAGACCCTCGACGGGGTGCTCGCCGCAGCTCGTACGCGCCTGGCCGAGGTCGAGGTGACCGAGCGGATCGTCGTCGGCTCGTTCGCCCACCCGGGCCAGATCCTCGCCGACGACCTCACGGGCGGCTGGCTCGAGCGGCACCGCCTCGTCGCGGCGCTCGCCGGGGACCCCGAGGCGCGCACGTCGTTCGACGTCCAGCTCCCGCCGATCGTGCGCGCGGACCGCGAGCCCGGCACGGAGCGCGGCGTCGGCGACCTCGACGCGAGCCAGCAGCACGTGCTCGACGTCGTGGCGAGCGGGATCGACGTCGTCGTCGACGCGCCCCCGGGCACCGCGACGACCGAGACCGTCGCCGCGGTCGTGGCGGACGCCGCCGCGTCCGGCCGCACGATCGTGCACCTCGCGGGCACGCGGCGCGCGGCGGAGTCGCTCGTCGCCCGGCTCATCGAGCTCGGGCTCGACGGCATGGCGCTCGACGCCGCGGCCGGCGCCGGGCAGGGCCGCGAGGTAGGCGCGCTCATCACCGACCGGCTCGGCGCGAGCCTGCCCGACATCGACGCGGCCGGCATCCAGACGATGCGCACCGAGCTGTCGCGGCTGCGCGGCACGCTCACGGCCCGCGTCAGGGCCTGGCACACGGAGCAGCCGGAGTTCGGGGTCTCGGCCGCCGACGCCATGCAGGCGCTCGCGGAGATCACGCTGCGTCGCCCGGCCCCGCGCACCCAGGTGCGGCTGTCGGCGACGACCATCAAGCGGCTCGCCGGACGCGGCCTGGAGAACGCGCGCGGCGAGCTGGCGAAGGCCGCGACGCTCGGCACGTTCCAGCTCCGCCGCAGCGACAGCCCCTGGTACGGCGTCGCGCTCGCCGACGGTGAGGAGGCGCGCTCGACGGTCGAGCGCGTCCAGCGGCTCGGCGCCCGGACCCTCCCGCTGCTGCGCCAGCGGATGGCCGTGGCCGCCGCGCAGACCGGCCTCGAACCGGCCGAGACCCTCGCGGTCTGGGTGGAGCAGCTCCGGATGCTCGAGGGCATCCGCGCCGCCCTCGACGTGTTCCAGCCCGCGATCTTCGAGCGGTCGGCCGCCGACCTCGTCGCGGCGACCGCTCCCCGCGCGTCCCGCGAGTCGCACGAGGTGCTTCCGCAGGCCGTCCGCCGTCGCCTGCGCAAGCAGGCCAAGGACCTCCTGCGCCCCGGGCGCCACGTGACGGACCTGCACGCCGAGCTGGTCGCCGTCCAGGAGGAGCGCGAGATCTGGCGGCAGCACTGCACCGCCGGTGGCTGGCCGCGGCTGCCCGAGGAGATGTCCGAGCTCATCGCCGTGACCGACGAGGTCGTCGCGGCCGTCGCGGAGCTCGACGGCCCGCTGCGCTCGACCATCGGCGACGGCACCGTCCCGCTGGACCACGTCGACCTCGACCGGCTCGGCGACCATCTGCTCAGCCTCACCGAGGACGAGAGCATCTCCCGCGCCCTGCCCGAGCGCACCGACGCCATCGCGCGGCTGGAGGACCTCGGCCTCGGCGACCTGCTCGACGACCTCGCCGCCCGGCGCGTGCCGCTCGAGGCCGTGACGAGCGAGCTGGACCTCGCGTGGTGGTCGAGCGTGCTCGAGCACATCATCCAGACCGTTCCGGCCGTCCGCGGTGCCACGAGCTTCGCGGACGAGGTCGACCGGCTGCGCGAGCTCGACCTCGCGCAGGTGGACAGCCTCGTGCCGCCCGTCGCGCTGGCGACGGCGTCGCGGCTGCGGTCCGTCGCCGTGGCGGACAAGACCCAGGCGCGCGAGCTGTTCAAGGCCGCCGACCGGGCACGCCGGGGCGTCGAGCAGCTCGACCTGCGCTCGCTCGCGGAGTCCTACGGGGCCGTCGGTCGCACCGTCGTCCCGGCGTGGAGCGTCCCGCCGATGCTCGTCCCGCAGGTGCTGCCGCGCCCCGACGCCGACGGCGCCGCGACGATCGACCTCCTCGTCCTCGACTCGATCCAGAACCTCGCGCTGGAGCAGGTCGTCGCGGCGATCGGCCGGGCGCGCCAGGTCGTCGTGGTCGGCGACGTGCGTCGCGGCGGGACGGGCGCCGTCGCGCGCCTGGCCGAGGTGCTGCCGCACGTGCAGCTCGACGGCTCGCGCACCGACCGGGACTCCTCGCTCGCCGCGTTCCTGGAGAAGCACGGCTACGCGGACGCGCTCGTCGCGATCCCGTCCGTCCCCGGCCCGTCGACCATCCGGCTCGACGTCGTCGAGGGTCGCGCGCTCGCCGTGCACGGCGGTGTCGTCGAGAGCGTGCCGGACGAGGTCGAGCACGTGGTCGACCTCGTGATCGACCACGCGCTGGCCCGGCCCGAGGAGTCGCTCGCCGTCATCGCGCTCAACCCGCGCCACGCCGCGCGCATCCGGGACGCCGTCGCGCACGCCGTGAGCGATGCCCGCGCGATCGCGGACGCCCTCGACCCGGCGCGGCTCGAGCCGTTCGTCGTCGTCGACGTCGAGCAGGCCGCCGGCATGCGTCGGGACGCGATCATCCTGGCCGTCGGGTACGGGAAGACGCCGCACGGGCGGGTGATCCACCAGTTCGGCGCGGTCAGCTCGCCGCGCGGGGTGTCGCTGCTGGTCGACGCGCTGGAGGCCTGCCGCACGCGGCTCGTCGTGACGAGCCCGCTCGCGCCGACCGACCTCGACGCGCAGCGGCTCCGCTCGCCGGGCTCCACGATGCTCGCCGACCTCCTGGCCTTCGCGGCCGAGGGCGGCATCGCGTCCAGCTCCAGCCGCGAGGGCTCACCCGACCCCCTGCTCGTGGACCTGGCCGACCGGCTCTGGCGGATGGGGCTCGAGGTGGCGGCGAGCTACGGGCCGCCGGACGGCGTGCGGATCCCGCTCGCGGTCGGGCACCCGTCGCTGCCGGGGACCTACGGCGTGGCGATCCTCACGGACACGCCCGAGTACGTCGCGACGACCAACCTGCGGATGCGCGACCGGTACTGGCGGGAGCGGCTCGAGCGTCGGGGGTGGGACGTGCTCGTGCTGTCCTCGCTCGACGTGTTCCTCGACCCGGAGGCCGCGGCCCAGGCCGTGCTCGACGCCGTGTCGGCGCGCGTGCGCGCGCTGCCGCAGCCGGAGACGTCGGTCGTCGCGCCGCCGATGGTGGACGACGACGCCGAGGGAACCGCGGCCGACGACCTCGTCGCGGTCAACGGCGCCCATGCCCGGGAGGGCGAGCGACCCGACGTGTTCGCCGGGCTCCCGATGGGGGCGTACTCGGCGCGCGAGCTGGAGGCGCTGGCCCGGTGGGTCGGCAGCGACGGTGTCGTCCGCGACGTGCCGGAACTGGCTGGGGAGCTCGCGCGAGAGCTCGGGCTTCCCCCGGGCGCGCCGCGCGCCGAGGAGGTCCTGACCGAGGTGGCCCAGCGCGTGCTGGCGCCCGAGCGCCCCGAGGGTGCGGAGGCCGACGGCAGCGGCCGGATCGTCCTCGACGACGTCGAGACGCGCGAGCTGCCGCTGGCAGCGACGGCCGCCGAGATCGTGGCCGCGAACGAGGAGACGAGGTTCGACCTGGCGGCGACGCCGGCCGCGGACGAAGGTGCGGCCGACCCCGGCCGGGAGGACCCGGAGCCGCCGACGGACGTCATCCCGCTGAACGAGCGTGGGCTCGCCGAGGGGGAGCGTGACGCCGAGGCCGAGCATGACGCCGAGGCCGGCATGGCGGCCGACGAGTCGGACGGTGGCGACACCGAGGCCGACGACGACGTGGCGGCCGAGGCCGGCGTCGAAGGCAGCACCGAGGGTGTCGGCGGCGACGCTGGTTCCGGGGACGCCGAGGACGCCGAGGACGGGGACCCCGAGTCACCCCGGGCGACCCCCGACGAGGACGTGACCGACCGGAGCCCGGGTGGCGCCGGGAACGAGGAGTCGGCCGACGAGTCGGGGCGGACCGACGACGAGGACGGGAACGCTGAGGCGAGCGAGGCCGAGCGGGCGCGCGGGTCCGGCGAGGGGGTCGTGCAGCCGACGCTCGGCGACTCGGTGCTGCCCGACCGCGCGTGGGAGGACACCGACGGGGCGTGGGGCGATCGCCGCGGGGACGACGACGACCGCATCCTCCGCGAGCGTCCGCCGCACTGGTAGAGCGCATCCGCCCGACCGCGGCCGCCGCGACGCGGTGACCGCCCGAGCGATCGAGCCGTACGAGCGAGGCCCGGCCCCCGACAGGGGACCGGGCCTCGCTCGTACGGCGTTGGTGCGTTCAGACCTGCGGCTTCTGGGAGGCCAGGAGGTCGCGGATCTCGGTGAGCAGGATGGACTCCTGGGACTTCTCCTCCGGAGCTGGCTCCTCCTCCGTCTTGGCGCGCTTCGCCGCCAGGGCGTTGAGCGGCATGACCACGAGGAAGTAGATGGCGGCGGCCACGAGGAGGAAGTTGATGAGGGCCGTCACGACGGCGAACGGCTGGATCGCCGCACCGTTGAGGTTCCAGGTCCAGATCCCGGTGAGGTCGGGCTTGCCGAAGATCGCCGCGATCAGCGGCTCCAGGATGGAGGTGACGATGGAGTCGATGACGGCGCCGAACGCCGCGCCGATGACGACGCCGACGGCGAGGTCGACCGCGTTGCCGCGTGAGATGAACTCCTTGAAACCGTTGAGGACTCCGCCGGTCTTCTGGAGGGCGTTGGTGGTGGACATGGGGTCTGGCTCCCTGCGTCGGTGGTGGGTGAGGCGGCCTGCCGTGCGCATGGCCGGCGCGCACTACAGGTGGGCGGGCGCGAGCGCAGCGGTGAGTGTGCCACGGGCGCTCGCATCAAGCACGAGCGTAGCCCTGCCCTCCGGGACCGCGACAAGGAGGAGGGGCGAGCCGGGCGTGCCGCCGCCCAGCAGGCCTCCACCGGCCTCGTCGTCGACGATGGCGAGGATGCGCGCGTCGGCGGTGAGGGAAGCGGTCGCCTCGCCGTCCGCCCGTACCAGCTCGACGCGGTCGCCGGCCTCGAGCAGCGCGGCGACGAGCGGGTCCGCCAGGCGGACGGGGACGGCGCTCTCATCGTGTGCGAGACCCCAGCCGTCGTCCGCGAGCGCGAGCGGGACGACCGCGACGCCGGCGGCCACCGCGTGCCGGAGCTGGTGCCCGACCGCGTCGCCCGTCCCGGCCAGCGCCGAGGGCGGGGCGTGGCCGCGGGGCAGCTCCCAGAGCGTGACGTCCCCCGGAGCGAGCACGGTCCCCGCCGCGAGGTCCCGGGTGGCGACCACGACGGGCACCGTCGCCGTCGAGGGTCGGGCGAGCGGAAGGGCCGCGAGCACGAGCCAGAACGTCAGCCCGCCGACGAGGAGGGGCCGGTAGCGCCACCACAGCGAGCGCAGGCCGCGGGAGCGCCGCCGCGCGGTGGCGGCTCGGTCGGGCGTCGGTGTGTCCATGCCGTGACCGTAGGAGGGCCTCGGCGGATCGCGCTCGGGGGGTGGGGACGACGGCGGGGCGGGGGACGCCTCGCCTCGCTGTGAACAGCCGGCCCGCAGCCGGGAGAGCGCTAGGAGCCGGCCGACCCGGACGTCGAGCCGGCCGACGCGCTCGACGAGGCCGGCGACGTGTTCGACGACGACGTGCTCGCCGCGGGCGCGGGCGTCGTCGACGAGGCCGAGTCCGACCCGCCCGTGCCCTTGCCCTTCCCGGCCTTCGTGCCCTCGGCGCGCGAGTCCGTGCGGTAGAACCCCGAGCCCTTGAACGTGACGCCGACCCCGGAGATCACCCGGCGCACGGGGCCGCCGCACTCGAGGCACTCGACGAGCGGGTCGTCGCTGAAGGACTGGTAGGTCTCGAACTCATGGCCGCACTCGGTACCGCGGTAGGCGTAGGTGGGCATCGTGCTCCTGACGACGTCGATGGGCACGGCAACGCTACACGCCTCCCGCGCGTGGCGACCTGCCGCGGCCCGGAGGGCCGACATGAGAGGTCGGGGGCCGTACCAGCTCCGGTTCGCGCCAGCGCCGGCTCACGCCCGAGCGGCCGCGCGCCTCAGGCGCCGATGCGCCACCGTCGCGTCGGCGTCAGGACGCTGCCGACGGGCAGGTCGTGATCGCCACGGGGGAGCGGGGTGTCGGCGACCTCGTCGTCGTACACGATCCCGACGATCGCGGAGACGTCGCGCGCGTGCTGGAGCGCGCGGTCGTACCAGCCGCCGCCCTGGCCGAGGCGGTAGCCCGCCTCGTCGATCCGCAGCGCCGGCACGAGCACGAGTCGCGCCTCGCGCAGCAGCGAGCAGTCACCGGCGGCCTCCGGCGGCTCCATCGGCCGGCCGGGAGCCCGGTGGTCGAGGTCGCCGACGCCGGTGAACTCGCCCCAGTCCCGCGTCAGCGCCTGGCCGAGCACGGGCACGAGCACGCGCAGCGAGCGCTCGCGCAGCAGCTCCAGCGTCGGGAGGGTGCCCGGCTCGACCGGGCGGGAGACGTACGCGGCGACGGTGTCGCCCGGACCCAGCTCGAGCTCGTCGACCAGCTCGGCGACCTGGAGCGCGATGCGTTCGGCCGCCTCCTCGCGGAAGCGGGCGTCGCGGCCGCTGCGCCTCTTCCGGGCCGCGCGTCGCAGCTCGTCCTTGAGATCCTCGAGCTCGTCCAGGTCGTCGATGAGCGGTCCGCGTGCTGGGGCCGGGGGGCCCGCTGCCGGGGCCGCGTCGGCGTCGCTGCCTGTCACCCCTCCACTGTGTCACACCCGCGCGGCGGCTGGCCCGGGCGTGCCGAGCGTGTCCCGGTCCTCGCGCACTACCCTCGGGGCAATGTGGCCAACGCGCATCACGGACGGGCGCCTCGAGCTGAGGCCCCTGCGCCGCCGTGACTTCCGGGAGTGGAACGAGCTGCGCCGTCGCAACGCCGCGTGGTTGCAGCCGTGGGAGGCGACCGTCCCGCCCACCGAGGGCCGACCGGCCATGACCTTCGGCCAGTGGATCCGCGAGAGCAACCGCGCGGCGCGGGCCGGGCAGTCGCGACCGTGGGCGGTCTGGCTGGAGGGGCGGCTGGTCGGGCAGGTCACCGTCACCGGCATCACCCGCGGATCGCTCAGCTCGGCCGCGATCGGGTACTGGATCTCGCGGGACGTCGCGGGCCGGGGGATCACGCCGCGGGCGGTCGCGCTCGCCGTCGACGACTGCTTCGGCACGCTCGGCCTGCACCGCGTCGAGATCAACATCCGCCCGGAGAACGCGGCGAGCCTGCGGGTCGTGGCGAAGCTCGGGCTGCGCGACGAGGGCGTGCGCAAGGCCTACCTGCACATCCAGGGGCACTGGGCCGACCACCGGACCTTCGCCATCACGGCCGAGGAGGTCACCGGCACGATGGTCGAGCGGCTCGAGGCCAACCTGGCCGCAGCCGCAGCCGCAGCCGCAGCCGCAGCCGCCGTCCCCGCGGCCCCCGAGCCGAGGGAGATCCCCGGGTCGTGAGAGTCCCCCGGAGGTCGCTCTCGGCGCTCCCGGGCCGCCCCGGCCGACGTGAGATCGGCGGAAGATCGACGCTGGACCGGCCGGCTCCGTCCCCGTCGCCGCCGGGCCAATCGGGCGACACGCCCGGCCACCTGCGGTGACGCCTCGCACCCGCGCCCTACCGTCGTCGGTGTGAGCGTGAGTCCCGCCGGCTTCGTCGTCGCGGCGGTGGCCGCGCTGCTGCTGGGGTACCTCGTTCCGGCACTCGTCCGGCGGCGTCAGGCCGTCGGGGACGCGCGCGTCCCCGACCGGTTCTCGACGCGGCTGCGGGTCGTGGAACGCAGGTCGACCCCGGTGAGCGGCGGGGCCTCCACCGAGGCACTGGTCCGGTCGACGATCCGGTCCGCGCCACACCAGATCGCCGAACGACGTGAGGAGCAGGCCGTGAACCGACCCGCTGGCATGGCAGAGCGCCGCACCGCCGCCGAGGCGCGCCGCGTCGCCGCCGTCCGGGCCGCCCTGGCGGCTCGACGTGCCGAGCAGGCCGCGGCCGCCCGTCGGCGCCTCGTCCTCACGCTCGTCGTGCTCGGGGTCACCGTGATCGCGTGGGTCGCCGTTGCCGTGGCGAGCTTCCAGTGGTACCTCGCGCTCTTCCCGACCGTGGTCCTCGGCGCGACGCTCTACCTTGGCGTCCGCGCGGCGCAGGCGGAGCGGGCGGAGTGGTCGCAGGTCCCCGAGAGCCTGCGTGCGCCGCGTGCCGCGACGCCGTCCGGCCCGTCCTACTCGCCGTCGCAGCTCCGGGCGCACCTCACCGCGACCGGTGCGGCCCCGGAGGGCGTCGACGCCCGGTCCGGCCTGCGCTGGGACACGGGTGAGATGCCGCTCGACGTCGCCTCGGTGGCCGAGGACGTCGAGGCCGTGGCCGAGCAGGCTCCGGAGGCGGACGCCGCCGGGACCTGGACGCCCGTCCCCGTCCCCGTGCCGACCTACACGCTCAAGGCCGCCGCGCCGCGCCGCGAGACCGAGGTGACGGCCGAGCCGTCCGCGGTCGAGATCGCGTCGTCCGACGACGCCGGCGTCGTCGTCGCCGAGGTCGAGGAGACGTCGGCGACCGACGTGCCGAGCATCGACCTCAACGCCGTGCTGGCCCGCCGCCGCGCGGTCTGAGGTCCGCGGGGCCGGTGCGCCCGCAGTCGGGTCGTCGCCCCTGGCCGTCGGGGTGACGTTCCGGTCCCGTCGCCGGAGGCGTCACTCCGACGCCGGACGGGGCCGCCCGGGTCAGAACCCGAGCGCCGCCGTCATGTCCGCCTTGATCCGCGTCAGCCGCTCGGCCGCCGCGGCTCGCGGGATCACGCCGTCATCACCGACCGGCAGCACCACCTCGAGGTAGCACTTGAGCTTCGGCTCGGTGCCGGAGGGGCGCGCGATGACCCGGTCGTCGGCCGCCGTCACGTACATCAGCCCGTCCGTAGGCGGCAGGTCGGCGCTGCCCTGCGCCAGGTCTCGCGTCTCGACGACGGGCGACCCCGCGAGCGAGTCGATGCCGTTCGCCCGCAGCCGCGCCATGCCGTCGGCGATGAGCGAGACGTCGGCCACCCGGAAGCTGAGCTGCGCCGTCGCGTACAGGCCGTGCCGGCGCGCGAGGTCGTCGAGCAGGTCCTCGATCGTCCTGTCCTGTGCGGCGAGGTCGTCGGCGAGCGTCGCCACCCGGACGGCCGCGGTGACGCCGTCCTTGTCGTGCACCGCCTCGGGGTCGGTGCAGTAGCCGATCGCCTCCTCGTACCCGAACCGGATGTCCGGGGTGCGGGCGATCCACTTGAACCCGGTGAGCGTGGCGGCGCTCCGGAGCCCGTGCGCCGCTGCGATCCGCCCGAGCAGCCGGCTGGAGACGACCGAGCAGGCGAGCGTGCCGCCCGACCGGGCCGGGTCGGCCGCCGCCTGCTCGCCGAGGATCGCGCCGATCTCGTCGCCGGTGAGCTGACGCCAGCCGCCGTCCCGCAGCGGGATCGCGACGGAGCAGCGGTCGGCGTCCGGGTCGAGCGCGACGACGACGGTCGCGTCGAGCTCCTCGGCGAGCTCGATCGACAGGTCGATGGCGCCCGGCTCCTCCGGGTTGGGGAAGGAGACCGTCGGGAAGTTGGGATCCGGGTCGGCCTGCTTGGGGACGAGGTGGACGTCGGGGAAGCCGGCCTCGTGCAGCGCGCGCTCCGCCGTCTCGCCGCCGACACCGTGCATCGGCGTGAGGACGATCCGCACGCCGGAGCCGCCGGAGCCGCCGGAGTCGCCCGAGTCGGCTGCCGCGTCCTCGCCCCGTCCGCGCAGCGACCCGGCGCGGGCGACGTAGTCGCGCACGACGCCGTCGCCGGTCGGGACGATGCCCTCGCGCGAGCGCGGGACCTCGTCGGCCGGCGGTGCCGCCGCGATGCGGGCGGCGATGTCGGCGTCGGCCGGCGGGACGATCTGGACCCCGCGCCCGTCCTCGTCGGTGAGGCGGCCGCCGAGGTAGACCTTGTAGCCGTTGTCGGCCGGCGGGTTGTGCGAGGCGGTGATCATGACTCCCGCGTCGCAGTCGAGGGCGCGGACGGCATAGGCGGTGATGGGTGTCGGGAGTCGCTTCGGCAGCGTGCGGACCTCGGCACCGCTCGCCGCGAGCACCTCGGCCGCGGCGTCCATGAACTCGCTGGACCCGTGGCGCGCGTCGCAGCCGATGACGACGCGGGCGCCCGGCCCGACGGTGTCGAGCAGGTAGCGCGCGAGTCCCGCCGTCGCGCGGATGACGACGGCGACGTTCATCCGCGACTCGCCGGCCGCGACCGCGCCGCGCAGCCCGGCCGTGCCGAACTGCAGCGGTCCGCTGAATCGCGACGCCAGCTCGGCGAGGGCGTCCCGCGCCGATCGCTCCCCGCCGATGGCGCTCGTCGCGTCGTCGGCATCACCGGCGGCGTCGCCGGTCTCGGCGAGCGCGACGAGCGCGAGCAGCTCGGCCCGGGTGCGGGGGTCGGGATCGTGCGCGGCCCAGTCGCGGGCGCGGGCGACGAGGTCGGTGTGGTTCATGACGCTCCTTCGCTGGTCCTGGGCTCCAACGGTAGAGGACGGGCTCGGCCCGCGAGCCTGCCGAGGGTCCCGGGACAGCACGCGATGGCCATCGCGTCGAGGCCGGCAGGGTCGCGCTACAGGAGCATGACGAGGGTCCCCGCGACCACGACGGCCAGGCCGGCCAGCGCGCGCCGCGTCAGGCGCTCGCCGAACAGCAGCCACGCCAGCGCGGCGGTGACGAGGATGCTGAGCCGGTCGACCGGTGCGACAAGGCTTGCGGGGCCCTCCTGCATGGCCCGCCAGTAGCAGAGCCAGGACGCGCCGGTCGCGACGCCGGACAGGGCGATGAACAGCAGGTCGCGCCGCGGAATGGCGCGGATCTGCCGGCCCTCGCCGGTCAGCCCGACCACCACCCACGCCATGACGAGCACGACGACGGTCCGGATCGCCGTCCCGAGCGAGGAGTCGACGTCCTCGATGCCGACCTTGCCGAGGATCGCCGTGAGTGCGGCGAAGACCGCCGAGCCGGCGGCGTACCCGAGCCAGGCCAGTCGGGGGCGGGTCGGCACGGCGGGGCGGGTGGCGTCGTCGTCCGCCGCGACCGGGGCCGGCGCCGCCGCCCGCTCGATCATCAGCCACGTCCCGGCGGCGATCAGCGCGACGCCGACGAGCCGGAACGCGAGGTGGTCGGTCTCGCCGAGCAGGGTGATCGCGAACAGGACGGTGAGGACGATGCCCGACTTGTCGACGACGGCGACGCGCGTCACCTCGCCGAGCTGGAGCGCGCGGAAGAAGCAGAGCCACGACGCGCCTGTCGCCAGGCCCGACAGGACGAGGAAGGTGAGGGTGCGGCCGCTCAGGTCGCTCAGCGTCCCGGCCGAGCCGACGATGGCGACCATGCCGACGGCGCACGCGAGGACGACGATGGTGCGGATCGCCGTGGCGAGGTTGGAGGAGGTGCGCCGGATGCCGGCCTTGGCGAGGATGGAGGTGAGCCCGGCGAACACGGCGGCCCCCGAGGCGTAGAGCAGCCACATGCCGGTGTCCTCCGTCTCGCGCGCCCGCCGGACCGGTCGAGCGCGGAGACGATTATCCCGGTTCGGCCCGGCGACCGACTCATGCAGGTGGCACACGAGCGGCACAGGAGGCTCACAGAGCCCCGGGGTGGAGTGGTCCCACGACACGAGGCCACAGGCGCCGAGGAAGGACACCACGATGAGACGCCCCACCCTGATTGCCACCGCACTGCTAGCCCCCGCCCTGCTGCTGGCCGGGTGCGCCGCCGCCGACTCCGCGGCCGGCGGCGCCGCGAGCGAGGCCGCAACGACCGCGTCGACGGAGGCCGCGTCGTCCGAGACGACCGCGACCGCGGACGCGACGGAGGAGACGACCGACACCGCCGCGACGACGACCACGGCCACCGACACGAGCGACCCGAGCGGTGACATCGACTGGACCACGCTGCCGACCACCGAGGTCACCCTCACGGACGACGGCCTCGCCATCACCGAGGCCGGCACGTACGTCCTCAGCGGCACCACCACCGGCCAGGTGACCGTCGACTCGGACGGCTACGTCCGGATCGTCCTCGACGGCGCGACGATCACGTCGGGCGTCGGGGCCGCGATCGAGGTCGCGAGCGCCGAGACGACGGTGATCGAGCTGGCCGACGGCACGACCAACGTCGTCGCCGACGCGGCCACCCGCACCGACGAGGAGATCGACGGTGCGATCTACTCCGCCGACGACCTGGTCGTCACGGGGACCGGGTCGCTCGAGGTCACGGCGAGCTTCGCCGACGGTATCGTCGGCAAGGACGACCTGTGGATCTCGGCGGGAACGATCACCGTGACGAGCGTCGACGACGGCATCCGCGGCAAGGACTCGCTCACCGTGGCGGGCGGCACCCTCACGATCGACGCCGCGGGCGACGGCCTGAAGTCGAGCAACGACACCGACCTCGGCGCGGGACAGCTCACCATCACCGGCGGTGACCTCACCATCACGTCCGGCGACGACGCGATCAAGGCCGAGCAGCAGATCCGGATCGCCGGCGGGACCATCGACATCGTGGCGTCCGTCGAGGGGATCGAGGCGCCGGTCATCGTGATCGACGACGGCGACATCTCGCTCAACGCCTCCGACGACGGCATCAACGCGTCGTCCTCGGCGATCGTCACGACCGGGCTGAGCGTCACGATCAACGGTGGCAGCCTCACCATCGTCATGGGCCAGGGCGACACCGACGCCATCGACAGCAACGGTGACCTCGCGATCACGGGCGGCACGCTCGACATCACCGCCCAGTCCGCGTTCGACTACGACGGGACGGGCAGCCTCACCGGCGGGACCATCACCGTCAACGGCGAGCAGGTGACGGAGCTGACGAACCAGATGATGGGCGGCGGCCAGATGGGCGGCGGCGCGCCCGGCGGTGGCCAGATGGGCGGCGGGCGGCCGTAGCGCTCGACGGCGGCTGGCCGGCGCCCCCGCCCTGGCTCCGTCGCTGGGGTGGATCGGATCGTCATTGACGATCCGATCCACCCCACCGACGGAGTCCGCAGCCTGCGTCGACAGGGCCGAAGGGCGTGGCCGGTATCTGGGGGCTGGGGGATGGCCCGAGACGACGAAGACCCTCTGACCTGAGAGCTCAGGTCAGAGGGTCTTTCCGTGGAGCAGAAGGGACTCGAACCCTCAACCCCCTCGATGCGACCGAGGTGCGCTACCAATTGCGCTACTGCCCCGTGAGCGCCGTTCCCGGCCACTCGTGGGTCCTGCCGTGCGTCCCGGGCAGGCCCGGAAGCGCCTGACGATCCTAGCACCGTGTGCGCGCCGACGACGAATCGTGGCCGACCCCACCGGCTGGATCGACCCGGCTAGATCCAGCCGATGCGCAGCGACTCGACGTTCGGGATCCACATGTGGGTGCGCCAGTACTCGTACGGGATCGGCTCGCCGCTCCAGATCGGCCAGAAGTAGGCGGCGGCCACGAGCGCCAGCGCCACGACGGCGACGTAGATCCCGGCGCGCCAGCGTCGCTCGACCAGCGGCAGCGACGGACGGCCGAGCAGCACCCCGAGCCCGAACGCCAGCGCGAGCGCGACGTACGGGGCGAACGCCACCGTGTAGAAGGTGAAGATCGTCCGGTTCGCGAACGGCGCCGAGTAGGTGAACCACGGCAGGTACATGGCGGCGTAGCCGGCGAGGATCGCCCAGGCACGCCAGTCGCGGCGGCGCACGGCGAACCAGATGACGACGAGCAGCGCCGCGGCGCCGCCCCACCACACGACGGGGTTGCCGACGGCCAGCACGGCCTCGACCCAGCGTCCGCTGGCGCCGGCCGGGGTGTCGACGTCGCGCCACGCGAACGAGGTCGGACGGAGCTGGAGCAGCCAGCCGACCGGGTGGGAGGAGTAGGAGTGCTCGGAGTCCAGCCCGACGTGGAAGTGCCACGCCTGCAGGTGGTACTCGAGCAGCGAGTTGAGCGCATCGGGCAGCCAGGTGCGCTGCGGCACGTCCGCGACGGCGTTGACGTCGCTCGCCCACTGCCGGTCGTACGCGTTCGTCGAGACGAACCAGCTCGTCCACGCCGCCAGGTAGGCGAGCAGGGCGGCGGGGACGAGCGCGAGGAACGACGAGAGGCCGTCCCGCACCGCGCCGGCCCCGAACCACAGCCGGACGCCGACCGCGCGCCGGGCCGTGATCGACCAGACGACGGCGAGGACGCCGAACACCGCGACCGCGTACAGCCCCGACCACTTGACGCCGCACGCCGCACCGAGCAGCACGCCCGTCGCGACCAGCCACCACCGCGGTCCGACGCGCACGCCCCACGGGTCACGCAGCCGCCCGTGCTCCGCCAGCTCGGTCGCGGTCCGTTCCGCCAGCCGCCGACGGTAGGAGTCGCGATCCAGCAGCAGCGTCCCGAACGCGGCGAGCACCAGCGTCGAGAGGAAGATGTCGAGCAGACCCGTGCGGGACATGACGATGTGGATGCCGTCGACCGCGAGCAGCAGCGCCGCCGTCGTGCCGAGGAGCGTCGAGCCGAGCAGCCGCCGGCCGATCCGGGCCACGAGCAGGACGCCGATGGTGCCGGCGATCGCGGCGGACAGCCGCCAGCCGACGAACGACTCGGTGCCGAGCAGCCGCATCCCGATCGCGATGAACCACTTCCCGAGCGGCGGGTGCACCACGTAGTCGGGATCGGTGCCCAGTCCCGAGTAGTCGCCGGATGCGAACGCCTCGTCGACCTCGTCGGCCCACCGCCCCTCGTACCCGAGCACGAGCAGCGAGTACGCCTGCTTGACGTAGTACGTCTCGTCGAACACGAGCCGCGCCGGGATGTCGAGCCGGACCAGCCGCAGCACGGCGGCGAGCGCCGTCACCGCCAGCGCGCTCAGCCACCCCCACAGGCGGTTCGTCTCCAGGGGGGCGACGAGCCGCGGCAGCAGCTCGGCGAGGTGCTCCGCCCTTGGCCGCCGGGCCTCGGTCTCCGTCGGGTCCGTCGCCGTCGGGTCGTCGACGACGCGGGTGTCCGCCGGCTCGGCGTCCTCCTCGACGATCGACGACGGCGGCGTGGACGGGGGCAGGCTCACGGGTGCGAGTCTAGGCGGGCGCCCGGGGAGAATGGCGGGATGGAGACGCCGAGGGACGACGAGCACGGTGCCAGCGAGGTGGCCGGCGACGACGGCGGGACCGGCGGGGCGAGGACCGCGTGGCGGCGGCGCGGCATGGTCGTGCTGGCCGGGACGCCGATCGGGAGCGCGCGCGACGCCTCGCCGAACCTGCGCGACCTGCTGACGGACGCCGACGTCGTGGCGGCCGAGGACACCCGGACGCTGGTCGAGCTGCTGCGCCGGCTGGACGTCGTGGCCCGCGGCACCCTCGTCAGCTACCACGAGCACAACGAGCGGGAGCGGGCGGCCGAGCTCGTGGCGAGAGCGGCGGCGGGGGAGACGGTCGCGGTCGTGACCGACGCCGGCATGCCGTCCGTGTCCGACCCCGGCTTCCGGGTGGCGGCCGCCGCGGCCGAGGCCGGCGTCCGGGTGACGGCGCTGCCGGGGCCGTCGGCGGTGGTGACGGCGCTCGCGGTCTCGGGGCTGCCGAGCGACCGGTTCTGCTTCGAGGGGTTCCTCCCGCGGCGGGCGGGGGAGCGGGACCGCGCGCTCGCCGAGCTCGCCGCCGAGCGTCGGACGATGGTGTTCTTCGCGAGCCCGCACCGGCTCGCCGCGGACCTCGCCGCGATGGCCGAGACGTTCGGCGCCGCGCGCGCCGCCGCCGTGTGCCGCGAGCTGACCAAGCGGTACGAGGAGGTGCGACGCGGGTCGCTCGCGGAGCTGACCGCGTGGGCGGAGGCGGGGGTGCGCGGTGAGATCACCGTGGTCGTCGCGGGTGCCGCGGCCGCGGAGATCGCCGAGCGGGCCGGGACGTCGGCCGACGTCGGTGCCCAGGCCCGCGAGCTGGCGGCGTCGGGGATGCGGCTCAAGGACGCGGCGGCGGTCGTCGCCGAGCGGACCGGGTCGACCCGGCGCGAGGTCTACGAGGCGGCGCTCCGGTCGTGACGGTCGGCCGACGCTCGTTCGAGCAGGTCGGCGTGAGGCGCGACGCGAGGTCGTGACGCGACGGTCGTTCGACCGACACCGCCGCGAAACGCCGGGGCAACGGCGGGTCAGCAGGCTGCGAGGACACGGCTGGCCACCGTGTCCCCCCTGACCTCACGACCGGAGGACCCGGAATGACCTCATCGACCCCTGCCCGCCCATCGGACTCGGCGCGCCGACGCGGCTCAGCGCGCCCGATCGCCGCAGCGGGTGCCGTGACCCTCGCGGTCGTCGGCACGCTCGCGCTCGCCTCTCCCGCGGCCGTCGCCGCACCGGACAAGCCCGTCGTCACGGTCGTCGCCACCGGCGGGACGATCGCGGGCAAGGCCACCGGACGCGAGGCGTTCACCAGCTACCGGGCCGGCACCTACACGATGGACGACCTGCTCGCCCAGCTCCAGCCCGAGATCTCCGAGATCGCCGACGTCAACGTCATCCAGTTCGGCAACAAGGGGTCGGGCGGATACACGATCTCGGAGTTCTACGACCTCACCCGCACGGTCGAGCAGGCGCTCGAGACCAGCGACGGCGTCATCGTCACGACCGGGACCGACACCCAGGAGGAGTTCGCCTACTGGCTCGACCTCACGGTGCAGAGCCCCAAGCCGGTCGTGACGACCGGGGCGATGCGACCGTGGGCCGCGGGCGACAGCGCGGGCGAGGCCCCGGTGTTCGGCGCGGACGGTCCCGCCAACCTCTTCACGGCGATCCGGCTCGCGGCCAGCCAGCAGACCTACTGCTTCGGCACCGTCCTCATGCTGAACGACGAGATCCACGCGGCCCGCGAGGTGACCAAGGGCAACGCGACCATGAACGACACGTTCCAGACGCGGCTGGTCGGCGCCCTCGGCTGGGTCGCCGGGTCCGACATCTACCTCAACCGCGCCCCGGCCCGCGTCCTCGACTGCGGCACCGACGCGTGGGCGACGCCGTTCGACCTCTCGACGATCTCGGCCGGCGACCTGCCGGCCGTCGAGATCATGTACAACTACCAGGCCGCGAGCGGCGCCGGCATCCGGGCGTTCACCGACGCGGGCGCGACCGGCATCGTGACGGCCGGGACGGGAGCCGGCGGCATCTCGGCCGACGCCAGCGCCGCGCGACGCGACGCGGTCGCGCGGGGCGTCTGGTTCGTCTCGACGACCCGGACGGGGTCCGGCGCGGTCGAGAGCACGGGGGAGGGGATCATCGCCGGCCTCGATCTCCTGCCGCAGAAGGCCCGGCTCATGCTCATGCTGACCCGCGCGTTCACCACGGACATCGAGCAGGCGCGGGTCTGGTTCGACACGGTCGCGGCGCCGTCCTTCGACATGTCGGCGTACGCCGACGCGGGACCCGAGCCGACGCCGAGCGAGGAGCCGACGACCGGGGAACCCAGCGGCGAGCCGACGACCGGTGAGCCGAGCGAGGAGCCCAGCGGTGAGCCGAGCGAGGAGCCCAGCGGTGAGCCGAGCGAGGAGCCGAGCGGAGAGCCGACGGACGGGCCGAGCACGGACGCCCCGACTGGTGTCACCGACGAGCCGTCGGACACGTCGAGCTCACCGGCCGGCGTCGCCTCCGGCGGGTCGAGCGGCGGCCCGCTCGCCTTCACCGGTGCGGGATCGGTCCCGCTCGTGCTCGGGGTCGCGCTCGTCCTGATCGTCAGCGGGGCAGCCGTCCACGGGCATCGGCGTCGTGCCCGTCACCTCACGATGACCGCCTGACGGGTGCCGGGTGGGGCCGATCCGACGTGGGTCGGCCCCACCTCGCCAGACCGGGCGCCGTGCCGTCGGGCCGGGAGCCGCCGGTCAGGCGGCGTCCTCGCTCGCGACCAGCACGACGCCCGCCCGGGCCATCTGCTCGCGCGCGGCGGCTCCCTGCTCGGGCGTCACCGGCACGGTGAGGTCGGTGATGACGCGGACGCCGAAGCCCTCGGTCACGGCGTCGAGCGCGGTGCGCAGCACGCAGTGCGACTCGGCGATGCCGACGACGTCGACGGAGCGGACCCCGGCGTCGTGCAGCAGGTCGACGAGGCGGCGACCGTCGGCGTCGTGGCCCTCGAAGCCGGAGTACGCCGCCTGGTACTGCCCCTTCTTGATCGCGGCGTCGGCGTCGAGGTCCGCGAGCGCCGGGTGCAGCTCGGCCTCCGCGGTGCCCGCGACCCCGTGCGGCGGCCAGGTGTCGACGTAGTCGGGCTGCTCCGAGAAGTGCTCGCCCGGATCGATGTGCCAGTCCTGCGTCGTGACCACGAGGTCGTACTCGCCGCGGTGGTGCGCGGCGTAGTCCGCGATCGCGGCGGCGACGTCGTTGCCGCCCGCGACACCGAGGGCACCTCCCTCGCAGAAGGTGGGCTGGACGTCGACGACGATGAGTGCGCGTGCCATCGCTCCAGGCTAGATGACGGGTCCAGACGTCGTGAGTGCGGTCACCGCCCGACCCGGCCGGCCGGTCGGCTCCGTCCGGGCTCCGGTCCCCGCGCCCGCCCGTCCTCGAACGCGAGTAGGTTCTCGCCATGGACTTCCGGCGCATCTCGGGCCTGCCCCCGTACGTGTTCACCATCATCGACGGGCTCAAGGTCGAGGCCCGGCGCGCCGGTCGGGACGTCGTGGACCTCGGCTTCGGCAACCCGGACCTGCCGAGCCCGCAGATCGCCGTCGACAAGCTGGCCGAGGCCGCCCACAACACGCGCAACCACCGCTACTCCAGCTCGCGCGGCATCCCGAAGCTGCGCGAGGCGGTCGCGGGTGTGTACGAGCGACGCTTCGGCGTGACGCTCGACCCCGAGCGGGAGATCCTCACGACGATCGGCGCCAAGGAGGGGTTCAGCCACCTCATGTGGGTGCTGCTGCAGCCCGGTGACACCGCGATCGTCCCGACGCCGAGCTACCCGATCCACATCTGGGGGCCGTACTTCGCGGGCGCCTCGACCCTGCAGGTGCCGATCGGCCTCGAGGAGGACGGTCCGAGCGGCGCCAGCTACGTCGACCGGGTGATGGAGGCGTGGGAGCTGGGGTCGCCCAAGCCGCGCGTGGTCGTCCTGTCCTTCCCGCACAACCCGACGACGGCGACGGTCGAGCTCGCCGACCTGCAGCGGCTCGTCGACTGGGCGCGGGAGCGCGACGTCGCACTGGTGCACGACCTCGCGTACGCCGACATGTGCTTCGACGGCTGGCAGCCGCCGTCGATCCTGCAGTGCGAGGGCGCCAAGGAGGTGGCCGTCGAGCTGTACTCGCTGACGAAGTCGTACTCGATGGCCGGCTGGCGGGTGGCGTTCATGCTGGGCCGGCCCGACGTCATCGCCGCGCTCACGCAGCTCAAGAGCTACCTCGACTACGGGACCTTCCAGCCGATCCAGATCGCCGCGACGGTGACGCTCAACGAGGCGACCGACTATCCGCGCGAGCTCTCCGACGTCTACGAGTCGCGTCGCAACGCGCTCGTGGACGGGCTGGCCCGCGCCGGGTGGGAGATCCACCGGCCGCGCGGGACGATGTTCGCCTGGGCTCGCATCCCCGAGCCCTACCGCGAGATGGGCTCGATCGAGTTCGCGACGCACCTGGTGCGCGAGTGCGACGTCGCGGTCTCGCCCGGCGTGGGGTTCGGGGCCGGCGGCGACGCGTTCGTCCGGTTCGCGCTCATCGAGAACGAGCAGCGGATCGCCCAGGCCGCCCGCGCGATCAAGCGAGGGCTCACGCGCCTGCAGGGCTGAGCTCCAGGAACGTCTGCACCGGCCGGGCAGCTCACGGGGTTCGACCCTTCGGGCCCCTGACCCTCGTCGTGAGACCAGTCCACCAGGGCTGGCTCTCGTGGCACGCGGCGTAGTGCGTGGGCTTCGTCTCGAGCGCCGTGGTCGCGCCTGATATCCATCGGTCCAGGTGCACGGCGGCCGCCGGTCACCTGCGAGCGAGGCCCTCCGTCTCCGCGTCCGGCCACGTGGACTCTGCTCGGTGGCGGGTGCCTGACCCGTCGACCGGCACCTGCCCCGCCCGCGGTGACCGCGCCGCTCACTAGACTGCTGACCCCGTGAGCCACATCCTCTCCGCCGTCGCCTGGCCCTACGCCAACGGCCCGCGGCACATCGGTCATGTCGCCGGCTTCGGCGTTCCCTCCGACGTGTTCAGCCGGTACATGCGCATGGCGGGGCACGACGTGCTCATGGTCTCCGGCACGGACGAGCACGGCACCCCGATCCTCGTCCAGGCCGAGCAGGAGGGCGTCGCCCCGCAGGTGCTCGCCGACCGGTACAACCGCGTCATCGTGGAGGACCTCGCCCAGCTCGGGCTCACCTACGACCTGTTCACCCGCACCACCACGCGCAACCACTACGCGGTCGCGCAGGAGCTGTTCCGCCAGGTCCACGCCAACGGCTACATGATCGAGCAGACCACCGTCGGCGCCATCTCCCCGAGCACGGGCCGCACGCTCCCGGACCGCTACATCGAGGGCATCTGTCCCATCTGCTCCTACCCGCACGCCCGCGGCGACCAGTGCGACAACTGCGGCAACCAGCTCGACGCCTCGGAGCTCAAGGAGCCGCGCAGCCGGATCAACGGCGAGACGCCCGTCTTCATCGAGACCGAGCACTTCTTCCTCGACCTGCCGGCCCTGGCCGACGCGATCGCCGCCTGGCTCGAGACCCGCTCGAACTGGCGCCCCAACGTCCTCAACTTCTCCCGCAACCTCCTGCAGGACGTGCGCCCGCGCGCCATGACCCGGGACATCGACTGGGGCATCCCCGTCCCGCTGGTCGGCTGGGAGGAGAACCCGGGCAAGCGCCTGTACGTCTGGTTCGACGCCGTCGTCGGCTACCTCTCGGCCAGCATCGAGTGGGCCCGCCGCGAGGACCTGCGCGCGGGCGGCACCGGTGAGCTGACCGCCGAGACCGCGCAGCGCTGGCGCGAGTGGTGGAACGACCCGATGGCCCTGTCCTACTACTTCATGGGCAAGGACAACATCACGTTCCACTCCCAGATCTGGCCCGGTGAGCTGCTGGGCTACAACGGCCAGGGCAGCCTCGGGGGCCAGCCGGGCGCGTTCGGCCACCTCAACCTGCCGACCGAGGTCGTCTCCAGCGAGTACCTCAACGTCGCCGGCCAGCAGTTCTCCACGAGCCGCGGCGTCGTCATCTACGTGCGCGACATGCTCTCCCGCTTCCAGCCCGACGCGCTGCGCTACTTCATCGCGGCCGCCGGCCCGGAGTCCTCCGACGCCGACTTCACGTGGGAGGAGTTCCAGCGCCGGACCAACGACGAGCTCGTCGCCGGCTGGGGCAACCTCGTCAACCGGACGGCCACGCTCGTCCACAAGAACTTCGGCGAGATCCCGACGCCGGCCGAGCGCACCACCGCCGACCTGGAGCTGCTGGAGCTGACCGATGCCGGGTTCACCCGCGTCGGCGACCTCGTCCGCGGCCACCGTCAGCGCGCGGCCGTCGGCGAGGCCATGCGCGTCGTGAGCGAGGTCAACCGGTACGTGAGCCAGCAGCAGCCCTGGACGCTCAAGACCGACCGCGAACGCCTCGGCACCGTCCTGCACACGATGTCGCAGGCCGTCGCCGACTGCTCGCGCCTGCTCGCGCCGTTCCTGCCGCACTCCAGCGACCAGGTCCACGACCTGTTCGGCGTCCCCGGCCCGCTCGCGCCGCAGCCGGTGGTCGAGGAGGTCACCGACCTCGACGACGCGACGCGCGCCTACCCCGTCATCACGGGCGACTACCGCCTCGGCGAGACGGTCGGCGCCTGGGAGCGGGTCGACGTCGTGCCGGGCACCCCCGTCGAGAAGCCCACGCCGGTCTTCACGAAGCTGACCGACGAGACCATCGCCGAGGAGATCGAGCGCCTCAAGGCCGAGTGAGCATGGCACGCAAGCATCGCCCGACCGGCTGGCCGCCGGCGCCCGAGCCGCTGCCGGGTCCCGTCGTCGACGACCACACCCACCTCGACTCGATCGCGGAGTGGGTGGCGTCGGGCTGGGGGGCGACCGAGGACGACGACGCGCCCGTGCCGCTGGCCGCCCACCTCGGGCGGGCGGCCGGCGTCGGCGTCGATCGCGTCGTCACGGTGGCCTGCGACGTCGACGCGATCCGGTGGACGGACGCCTTCCTGCGAGACCTCGAGGACGGCGTGCTCGCGGGCGTCGGCGTCCTGGCCGCGGCGGCGATCCACCCGAACGAGGCAGCGCTCCACGCTGGCGTGCGCGAGATCGCGCCGGACGGGCTCGACCCCGACCCTCGCCCGCGGCACGACCTCCAGCTCGACGAGGCGATCGCCCTCGTCGCCGCCACCGTTCGCGCCAACCCGCGGTTCCGCGCCATCGGCGAGACGGGGCTGGACTTCTTCCGCGCCGGCCCGCGCGGCCGCGCGGTGCAGCGCGAGGCGTTCCGGGCCCACGTCGCCCTCGCGAAGGAGCTCGGCCTGCCGCTGCAGATCCACGACCGGGACGCGCACGCGGACGTCGTCGAGGTCCTGCTGGCCGACGGCGCCCCCGAGCGCACGGTGTTCCACTGCTTCTCCGGCGACGTCGAGCTCGCCCGGACCTGCGCCGAGCACGGCTGGTACCTCTCGATCGCCGGTCCCGTCACGTTCCGCGCGAACGACCAGCTCCGCGCTGCGGTCGGGTCGGTGCCGCTCGAGCTGCTGCTCACCGAGACCGACGCGCCCTACCTCACGCCGCACCCCGACCGCGGCCGGCCGAACTCGCCCTACCTCCTGCCGGCGACGCTGCGCGAGATCGCCCGGGTCCGCGACGAGCCGCTGGAGCGCGTCTGCGCCGTGACGGCCGCGACCGCCGAGGGCCTCTACGGCCCCTGGTAGTCGTGCGTCGGCGGCCCGCGGCGGACGCGTCCGACGTGTGCCGGCCGCCACGGGCCCTGGTCAGGAGCCGCCGACGGGGTTACCGTTGAAAGGTTGTCCCGCGGCGTGGAGGTGTGTCAGGTGGTGTCTGAGGTCTCGGACGTGACCGAACGAGCCGGCTCGCGCGGTCGCAAGACCGCGGCGATCGGCGGCGTCGCCGCGCTCGGCGTCGCCATCGGGACGCTCGTCTGGCTCGCGCCGTTCGACGGCGGGACCGACCCGGCCGCCGCGGCGCCATCGCCGTCCGTGACGTTTGCCGAGAGCAAGGACGTCCCCCTCGCCGCCACGCTCGCCGCCGACGAGGTGCGCGGCCTCTTCCCGACCGTCTCGCGCGCTGAGCGCGCGGCCCTGCTCGACGGCGCCGGCGTCACGTTCACGGTCGTCGTCGACGGTGAGACCTACGAGCTGACGACGGCCGCCGAGACCTTCGGCGATGCGCTCGCGCAGGCCGGCATCGTCGTCGGCTGGGACGACGACGTCGCGATCGACCTGTCCGCCCCACCGGTCGAGGGCGCCGAGGTCAGGATCGGCCGCGTCACGACCGGGACGGTCACCGAGCAGGTGACCACCCCGCACGAGACCGAGGAGCGCAACACCGGCTCGCTCGACCTCGGCAAGACCCGCGTCGTCCAGGAGGGCGCGGACGGCGTCGCCAACGTCACGAGCACCGTGCGCTACATCGATGGCGTCGAGGTCTCCCGCACCCAGCTCCTCTCCGCCGTGGTGAGCGACCCCGTGACGGAGGTCGTGGAGGTCGGGACCCGCAAGCCCGTCGTCGTCGCGGCACCCGCCACCGGCGGTGGCGACTCCGGCGGCGGCTCGGACGCCGGGTCGGGCGCCAGCTCCGGCGGCACCGCGAGCACGAGCGCCGAGTACACGCTCGCGCAGTTCAAGCGGGCCGGCGTCGTCAACTGGGACGGCAAGAAGTTCACCTACTACTCGCAGAGCGTCCTGCCCGGCGGCGGCCTCTCGATCCCCGGCCGGCACGTCAACGGCGACGGGTACGTCGCCGACGGCGACGGCTACATCGTCCTCGCCGCCCCGTACGGGGTGGCGCACGGCACCGTCTACTCGACGCCGTTCGGTTCCTCCGGCAAGGTCTACGACACCTGCGCCACGTGCAGCTCCAGCCCGCTCTGGCTGGACGTCTACATCAAGTAGCTCCCCGGGTCGTGCTCGTCGGGTCCGAGTACCCTGCTGGGGTGCCCGACGCCTCCGAGACCGCCGACCGCCCCGAGCTGCCGCTGCTCACCACCTCGGACGTGCGCGAGCTGCTCGGGCTGACCGGGGTCCGTCCGACCAAGACGCTGGGCCAGAACTTCGTCACCGATCCCGGGACGGTCCGCCGCATCGTCCGGTCCGCCGGCGTCCGCCCCGGCGAGGTCGTCGTCGAGGTCGGGCCGGGGCTCGGCTCGCTCACGCTCGGTCTGCTCGAGGCGGGGGCGCGCGTCGTCGCCGTCGAGATCGATCCCGTGCTCGCGCAGCGGCTCCCGTCGACGGTCGCGGCGCGGGCGCTCGAGGTGGCCGACCGGCTGCGCGTCGTGCCGGCGGACGCGATGGCCGTCGACGACGTGACGTTCGACGGCGAGCCGCCCACCCGGCTCGTGGCCAACCTGCCGTACAACGTGGCGGTTCCCGTGCTGCTCACGATGCTCGAGCGGTTCGGCTCGCTCGAGGAGGTCCTCGTCATGGTCCAGGCCGAGGTCGCGGACCGGATCGCGGCCGCGCCCGGGTCGAAGATCTACGGCATCCCCTCGGCGAAGGCCGCCTGGTACGCCGCGGCCAGCGGCGCCGGCAAGGTCGGTCGCACGATCTTCTGGCCGACCCCCAACGTCGACTCCTCGCTGGTCCGGCTCGTCCGCCGCGACCCGCCGGCGGTGGCCGTCGCGTCAGGAGTCGAGCGGGAGTCCGTCTTCGCCGTCGTCGACGCGGCGTTCGCCCAGCGTCGCAAGACGCTCCGCGCGGCGCTCGCGGGGTGGGCCGGGTCGCCGCAGGCCGCCGAGGACGCGCTGCGTTCCGCCGGCATCGACCCGACCCGGCGCGGCGAGACGCTCACGATCGAGGAGTTCGCGGCCATCGCCGCCGCCCGGGCCTGACGCCCCGAGCGCCGGGGGCGGCGCGGGGGACCGACCTCGGCGTGCGTCAGTCGACGGGCTCGGCCGAGCCGTCCGCGACGACGCGGGTGTGGATGCGGGCGCCACCGTCGTTGAAGATGCTGATGACCTGGGCCGGACGACCCCCGGCGGCCGAGATGGCGTGCGGGATCCGCGTGTCGAACTCGGCCGCCTCGCCGCGGGTGAGCACGAGGTCCTGCTCACCGAGGCGGAGCCGGAGGCGCCCGGCGAGGACGTAGAGCCACTCGTAGCCGTCGTGGACCCGCAGCTCCGGCAGCTCCCGCGCGGGCGGGTAGGTGATCTTGTAGGTGTCGACCGGCGAGCCCTCGGGGGCGAGCGGGGCCACGACGAGGCCGTCGCGCCGGATCGCCGGCCGGCGCACCCGTGGGTCGGGGGCGTCGAGACGGACGAGGTCGTCGATGCGGATGCCGAGCTGGCGGGTGAGCGGCAGCAGCAGCTCGAGGCTGGCCTGTCGCTTGCCCGACTCCAGGCGCGACAGCGTGCTCGTCGACATCTCGGCCCGCGCCGCGAGCTCCTCCAGCGTCCACCCGCGGGAGTGCCGGGCCGCGCGCAGCCGGGCACCGACCTGGGACAGCTCCTCGTGCACGTCGGCCTCCTCCTGGCTGGCGATCCCTCTTGCCAATACCGCAAGAGCGCTTGCCATTCTGCCATGTGTCGCCTGGACTGGTCCCATGAGCACCTCAGCAGACCCCGGCGCCCCGTGGGACGCCATCGTGATCGGCGGTGGGGCCGCCGGCCTCTCGGCCGCCCTCCTCCTCGGCCGCGCGCGACGCCGCGTCCTCGTCGTCGATGCCGGCAGCCCCCGGAACCGGTTCGCCGACCACATGCACGGCGTCCTCGGCAACGAGGGCACCCCACCGGCCGACCTCCTGCTGCGGGGCAGGAGCGAGGTGGCCGACTACGGCGTCGAGCTGCGGGACGGCGCCGTCGAGACCGTGCGGGACGAGGGCACCCGGCTCGCCGTGACCCTCGCCGACGGCGGCGTCGAGCTCGCCCGCGCGCTCGTCGTCGCGACCGGGCTGACGGACGAGCTGCCGGACCTGCCCGGCCTCGCCGAGCGCTGGGGAACGAGCGTCCTGCACTGCCCCTACTGCCACGGCTGGGAGGTGCGCGACGAGCGGATCGGCATCCTCGCGACGTCGCCGATGGCACTGCACCAGGCGCGGCTCGTGCGCCAGTGGAGCGACCGCGTCACGCTGCTGGCCGGCGCGCTCGGGCCGCTCGACCCCGGCGAGGAGGCCCGGCTGCGGAGCCGAGGCGTCGAGGTCGTCGCCGAGCCCGTGGTCGAGGTGCTCGGGGACGGACCGCGGGTCACGGGGGTGCGCACCGCCGATGGCCGCGTCGTGGAGCTGGACGCGATCTTCACGGCCGGCGCCCCGCGTCCGCACGACGCCTTCCTCGCCGACCTCCGCCTCGCCCGGGCCGACCTGCCGTTCGGGCTCGGGTCGTTCCTCGCCGTCGACCCGACGGGCAGGACCAGTCACGAGCGCGTGTGGGCGGTCGGCAACGTCGTCAACCCGATGGCCAACGTTCCGATGGCGATCGGCGCGGGCGCGTTCACCGGTGGCGCCGTCAACGGCGCCCTCGTCGAGGAGGACTTCGACCTCGCCGGCGCCGCCCGCGAGGGGGCCGGATCATGACGGAGACGGCCGCCTCGTTCTGGGAGGCCCGCTACGCGGACGCCGAGCGCGTGTGGTCGGGCCGGGTCAACCGCGTCGTCGCCGACGTCGCCAGCGCCCTCCCGCCGGGGCGAGCGCTCGATCTCGGCTGCGGTGAGGGCGGCGACGCCGTGTGGCTGGCCCGGAACGGCTGGACGGTCACCGGCGTCGACCTCTCGCCGACCGCGATCGCGCGCGGTCGCGCCGCCGCCTCGGCCGCGGGCCTCGGCGAGGGCGAGCTGCGCCTGGAGTCCGCGGACCTGGCCACGTGGCGGGCACCGGGGGAGTACGACCTGGTCTGCGCGTCGTTCCTCCAGTCCTGGCCGGTGCCCATCCCGCGCGAGGACATCCTGCGGCGGGCGACCGGCTTCGTCGCCCCCGGCGGCCGGCTGCTCCTGCTCGCGCACGCGGCGGCGCCGTCCTGGTCCGATCACGCGATGGTCCACGACCACCCGTTCCCCACGCCCGAGGAGGACCTCGCCGCCCTCGCGCTCGACGCGGCGCACTGGGAGGTGCTCGTCTGCGAGACGCGGGAGCGCGAGGCGACGGCGCCCGACGGCAGCCCCGCCACGCTGCTCGACGCGGTCGTGCTCGTGCAGCGCGGGCCCGGCGGCTCGCCGGAGGCGTGACCGGGTGGTGATCGGGCCGCGCACGTCGCCGGCGCGAACCGTCGGGCCGCCGGACCGCGTGCCGGTCGTCGCGGTGACCGGCTACCTCGGCGCGGGCAAGACGAGCCTGCTCAACCACCTGCTGCGCCGGCCCGGTGCCCGGCTCGGTGTCGTCGTCAACGACTTCGGCGAGCTCAACGTCGACGCCGCGCTGGTGGCCGGTCAGGTGGACGAGGCGGCCGCCATCTCGGGCGGGTGCCTGTGCTGCCTGCCCGACGCCGGCGGGCTCGACGACGCGCTGGAGCGGCTCGCCCAGCCGCGGCTGCGCCTCGATGCGATCATCGTCGAGGCCAGCGGGGCCGCCGAGCCCCTGGCGCTGGCGCGGCTCATCCGGTTCAGCGGTGTGGAGCGCGTCCGTCCCGGCGGGGTGATCGAGGTGGTCGACGCCGTCGCGCACGCCGACACCGTCGACGTCCGCCCCGAGCCGCCCGCGCGCTACGCGGCCGCGACGCTCGTCGTGGTCGGCAAGACGGACCTGCTGCCGGCGGGGGAGCGCGACGGGGTGGTCGACCGCATCCGCGCCCGGGTCCGCGAGCGCAACCCGGTGGCCCCGATCGTCGTCGCCCGACGCGGCGCCGTCGACCCGGCGCTGGTGTTCGACGCGGCCTCCGACTCCGACCCGGTCGACGAGCTGCCGATCGCCCGGCTGATCCGCGAGGCTGCCTCGGGCGAGGGCGAGGGGCGCGAACACGGGGGCGACCACGCGGGGCACGGCCACGGCCATGACCACGTGGCCGCGCGGGCAGCCTCGGTCCGGCTGGCGGGGCCGGTCTCGCCGTCGGAGCTCGTCGACCTGCTCGAGGACCCGCCGCCGGGTGCCTACCGGCTCAAGGGGCGGGTGCGCGTGCGGGGTCCGCGGGCCGAGCGCGGGTACGTCGTCAACGTCGTGGGGCGGTCCGTCAACGTCGCGCGGCTCACGCCGCCGCCGCCGACCGGTGAGCTCGTCGCGATCGGCGTGGATCTCGACCTCGACGCGGCCCGCGCGCGCCTGGCCGCCGTCGCGGAGGCGACGGCCGAGCGGCCCGACGCCGGCGGCCTCCGGCGGCTGAGCCGCCACCGCCGACTCAGCGACTGAACGGCCGAGTGCATCTGATACTCATTCTCAATAGGCTACGGTGAGGCGGTGAGCGCACCGGACCCCTACGCCGCGATCGCCGGTCTCTACGACCTCGTCAACGCCTCCTTCCGGGCCGGGCAGACCGCCGCCGTCGAGGCGCTGCTGCCGCTGCTCCGCCCCGACGAGGGGCCCGTGCTGGACGTCGGCGCCGGCTCGGGGCTGAACCTCGCGCTCGTCCTGGACCGGCTGCCGCGGGCGCGGGTCGTGGCGCTCGAGCCGAGCGCGGCGATGCGCTCGCTCGCGCTGGCGCGGGTCGCGGCCCGTCCCGAGTGGTTCGACCGCGTCACCGTCCGCCCGGAGGACTTCTTCTCGGCGCAGCTGCCCGAACGCCTCGGCGGCGCGATCGCGCTGGGCGTCGTCGGACACTTCGACGCCGGCGAGCGGGCCGCGGTCCTCGCGGAGCTGGCCGCGCGGCTGCCCCGGGGTGGCGCGGCACTGATCGATCTGCAGGACCCGCCGCGCCCGGCGCGCGTCGAGGCGCGGGAGTTCACCGTCGCCCGGGTGGGGGAGCTGGACTACCGCGGCATCGCCGAGGCGTGGCCCGTCGACCTCGAGCTCATGCGCTGGCGGATGACGTACCTGACGCTCGAGGGGGAGCGGGTCCTGGTCGAGGAGACGGCCGAGCTCGACTACCGTCACCCGGCGCCCGACGTCGTCGCTCGCGAGGCCGCGGAGGTCGGGCTCGGGCTCGACCGGCTGGGCGAGACGACCTTCTGGCTGCTGACGCGCGACTGATCGTCCGCACTCGTCGGCTCGTGCCGCGAGGGGCGGGCGGACGGGGAGCGACGACGGGGGTGTGCGACGGTCGTCGCGCACCCCCGTCGTCGGAGAGCGTCGTCCCGGCCGGGTGGCCCGGGTCAGTGCTCGTCGTAGTGGTCCCCGTGGGCCGCGTGGCGGTGCTCGCCGTGCACGTAGTCGACGTGGTCGCCGTGCGCGACGGCCTCGTGGCCGCAGTCGCCGCCGTGGGCGTGCTCGGTCGCGGTGTGCTCGGCCACCGACTCGTGCTCGTCGTAGTGGTCGCCGTGCGGGGCGTGGTGGTGGGTGCCGTGCACGTAGTCGACGTGGTCGCCGTGCTCGACGGCCTCGTGGCCGCAGTCCGCGCCGTGGGTGTGCTCCGCGGTCGTGTGCTCGGCGTGGATGTCCGTGGTCATGCTGACTCCTTCTGCTCCGATGGGGATGGCGCCTGGTCCGCGAGGTCGTTCGCGGCAGGCTCTCGGACGTGGGCGAGCGCGTCGGCGATCACGTGGCTCACGTGCAGGTCCGTCAGGTGGTACGTGACCTCCTTGCCGCTGCGGCTCGGGGTCGCGAGACCGGCCTGGCGAAGGGTCCGCAGGTGCTGGGACACCAGCGGCTGCGACATGCCCGTCGCCTCCGCGAGCGCCCCGACCGTGTGCGGCTGCCGCCCGATCAGGCGCAGCAGCCCGAGCCTCGACTCGCTGCCGAGAACCTTGAAGAGCTGCGCCGCCTCGGCGAGTCCCGGTTCCACGTCCATGCCTCCATCCCACCACACATATAAACGTATTGCAATGCGTACATTCTATTGAGAGGGGTTCTCGTCGTCAACTTTCCCGATGGCGGGTGGGCCCGTCCCGCCGATCGAGAATCATTCTCACCATGACGGCGAACAGTGTTCTAATGGAGCAGCGGTGCTGCCGCGAGTCGAGGATCGAGACAGGAGTCGATGTGACCGGGACGACCGTCGCACCCTTCCACGTCGGGCTGACGCCGGAGCTCGTCGTCGACGCCGCCGTCGACCTCACCCGGGCCTCGCACCTCATGACCTGGTCGATCCGCGACCTGGCGTCCCGGCTCGGCGTCGCCCCGTCCGTCGTCTACCACCACGTCGGCGGGAAGGACCTGCTCTGCCGCCGCGTGGTCGAGCGGGTCCTCGCCCTGATCGAGCTCCCGCCGGACGGGCTGGACTGGCGAGACTGGTACCGCCGGCTGCTGTCCGGGATCGGACCGCTCGCGGCGCAGTACCCGGGCGTCGCGAAGTGGATGCTCCTGCACGGGCCGACCATCCCCGCCGCGCTGCCGGTGCTCGAGACCGGCACCCGCGTCCTGCGCGCGGCCGGCTTCGGCGAGCGGGCGAGCCTCGCGTACGCGCTGCTGCTCAACAACGCCATGCTCACGGTCGCGATCGGCGACGACCGGCGCCAGCACGAGGGCGACGGCCCCCGCGACCACGCGACCATGATGGCCGAGTTCGCGCAGACGGCCACCGCGTCCGACGAGCTCCGAGAGGCGTGGCACGGCTTCATCGGGCCGTATCTCCGGGGCGACGGCGCCGCCGCGCGGATGCGGGAGGCCTACTACCGCGTCGTCATCGACACGACCATCGCCGGCCTCGAGGCCATGCTCGCCGGCACCACCCCCGAGGAGCCCGCATGACCGCGCCCGACGTCACCACCGGCGCGACCACCGGAGTGTCCGGCGACGCGACCGTCGTCGACGTCGCGTCCGCCGCCGACGCGGTGCCCGACGCCCGCCCGCAGATCCCGCTGCTGCTCGGGTCCGTCCTGCTCGTCTACCTCGGGCAGATGACGCTCAACCCGATCATCGCGCCGCTGTCCCGCGAGGTCGGTCTGGCGGAGTGGCAGGTCGGCGTCACGATCAGCACGGCCGCGCTCATGGTCGTGCTCACCAGCCAGTTCTGGGGACGTGCCTCGCAGTCCTGGGGGCGCAAGCCGGTGCTCGTCGCCGCCTTCGTGCTCGCCACGCTCACGATGGCGCTGTTCGCCCTCCTCGCCCGGCTCGGCATGGCCGGGATCGTCACGGGCGCCACGCTGTTCGCCCTGTTCGTCCTCCTGCGCGGGGTCGGCTTCGGCGCTGCGATCGCCGCCGTCCCGCCGACGGCGCAGGCCTACGTCGCCGACGTCACCGACGACGGACCGGCCCGCGTCCGCGGCATGGCCGGGATCGGCGCCGTCCAGGGCATCGCCATGGTCGGCGGCGCGATCGTCGGCGGCGTGCTGGCCCCGCTCGGACTCCTCGTCCCGCTCGTCGTCGTCCCCGTCCTTCTCGCGGCCGGTCTCGTGCTCATCGCGGTCCGGCTGCGCCGCGAGCCCCGCGCCGAGCTGGTCGAGCGGCCCCCGCTGGTCCGCCCGCTCGACCCGCGGGTGTGGCCGTTCCTGCTCGCCGGCTTCGGGATGTTCACCGCGCTCGGGTTCATCCAGGTCGTCACCGGGTTCCTGGTCCAGGACCGTCTCGGCCTCGACGCGCGGACGACCGGGCTCGTCACCGGCGGCGCCCTCGTCGCGGCTGGCATCGGCATGGTCCTCGCGCAGTCCGTGATCGTCCCGCGCAGCGGCTGGGCCCCGCCGAGACTGCTGCGCGTCGGCGGGGTGGTCGCGCTGGCCGGGTTCGTCGTCCTGGTCCCGGACGCCGGCATCGTGCCGCTGTTCGTCGGGATCCTGCTCGTCGGCCTCGGTCTCGGCATCGCGATGCCCGGGTACACCGCGGGGCCGTCGATGCTCGTGCGACGGGAGGAGCAGGGCGGGCTGGCCGGGCTCATCGGGGCGACCAACGGTCTCACCTTCGTCGTCGCGCCCGTCCTCGGCACCGCCCTGTACGGCGTGTGGGGCCAGCTCCCGATCCTCATCGGCGGCGTCGTCATGGCGGTCGTCGTGCTCTTCGTGCTCGCCCACCCCCGCTTCCGCGCCCTCGGCTGAGGCCGCTACGGTGGCGCCGTGCAGCCTCCACCGGTCCGCCTCGGCGCCTGGTCCGTCGTGCGTCTGCTCGGGTCGCTCCTCATCCTCGCGGCCGTCGTGCACCAGCTCACGGTGACCGTCTCGAACGCCCTCGCCTCGGCGACGCCGCACGGCTCGCACCTGCCGACCGTCGTGGTGAACTTCGTCAGCTTCTTCACGATCGAGTCCAACCTGCTGGCGGCCGCGGCGCTGGCGCTCGCCGGGGTGTGGGGGCTGCGGGCCGCCGGCGAGGGCCCCGAGCCGCGCTGGCTCGCGGTCCTGCTCGCCTGCGCCTCGACCTACCTGATCGCCACCGGCGTGGTCTACAACCTGCTGCTGCGCGGCGTCGAGCTGCCGCAGGGCACGACCGTCGTCTGGGCGAACGAGGTGCTGCACGTCGTCGGCCCGCTCCTCCTGCTCGCGGACGTGCTCCTCGCCCCGCGACGGCGACGCCTCGCGTGGCGCACCCTAGGGCCGATCGTGGCGTTCCCGATCGTCTGGGTCGCCTACACGCTCGTGCGGGGTCCGCGGGTCACGAGCCCGCTCACCGGCAACCCCTGGTGGTACCCCTACCCGTTCCTCGACCCGCACCAGCCGGGCGGTTACGCCACCGTCGCGCTCTACGTCGGCGCCATCGCGGTGTCGATCCTCGCCATCGGCGCCGGTGTCGTGCGGGTCTCGCGTCAGCGCGGCATCCCGGGGAAGGCGTCGGAGAAGAACGCGGCGGCCAGGCCGGCGGGCTCGGCCGGGTCGTAGTAGAAGCTGTGGTCCTGCTCAGGGAGCAGGTGCAGGCCGGCGTCGGCGAAGATCGTGACGTAGCCCTCCGCGTCGCTCGCCGGGATGAGGTCGTCGGCCTCGCCCTGCACGATGCTGACCGGTCCGGTGAACCGTGCCGGGACGTCGCGGACCGCCAGCTCCTGCGCCGTGACGAGGTAGTCCCGGCCGAGCTCGGTGCCCAGCGCGGGCACGGGGACCGACGCGGGCGGGTTCGCCGGGTCGAAGACGGCGTCGATCAGGCGGCCGGCGGCGGTCTCGTCCGGGATCCGCACGGCCGGCGCGAGCAGCACGAGGCCGGCGACCCCGTCCCCGAGCTCACCGGCCAGCATCGCTGCGACGACGCCGCCCTGCGAGTGCCCGAGCAGGCCGATGTCGGAGACGAACGGCAGCGACCGGGCGTAGTCGTAGACGGCGTGGGCGTCCTCGATCTCGTGCGGCACCGTCATCTCGAGCATCGTGCCGCCGCTGGCGCCGTGGCCGTCGAAGTCGAACCGGATCGTCGCGATGCCCGCCTCGCGCAGCGCCGTGGCGCTGGCCCGGATCACGGAGGCGTCCTGGCTGGCCGCCAGGCCGTGCATGAGGATGACGAGCGGCACGGTCTCGCCGTCGGCGAGCTCCGGGACCTCGAGCGTGCCGACGATGCGGACGTCGTCCCGGGTCACCTCGAACGTCTCGCAGGTCCAGCTCGGGCTCGGCGACGGCGTCGCGCTCGACGACGGGGACGGGGCCGATGACGCGGCGGGGACCCCGGCGTCGTCCCCGGCCGCGCACCCGGCGAGCGCAAGGGCGAGAGCGAGCGCCCCGCCCGCGGCCGCGCGACGCCGGCGCCCGGCTCGGGTGTCCGCCGGGCGGCGGTGCGGCGCGATCGTCCCGGCCACGTCAGCCGAGCGTCTCGGACAGCTCGAGCCAGCGCTCCTCGAGCTCGCCGATCTCGGCCTCGACGGCGCGCAGCCGCGCGCCGAGCGCCGCCAGGCCCGCGTAGTCCGCGACGTCGTGCGCCGCCATCTCCTCGTGCAGCGCGACCGCATCCGCCTGCCGCTTGTCGAGCTTGCGCTCGATCGAGGCGAGCTCCTTGCGGCTCGCGTGCCGCGCCGCGCCGCCCGGCTGGGCCGCGGGGGAGGCCGGCGTCGTGCCCGTCGGCGTGCCCGGTGCGGGCGCGGCGACGGAGCCCGACGCGGCGGAGCGAGCCGACGGCGGGGAGGAGGACGTCGTCGTCCCGCGGTGCGCCCGCAGGGCGAGGTACTCCTCGACGCCGCCGGGCAGGTGACGCAGCGACCCGTCGAGCACCGCGTACTGGTCGTCGGTGACGCGTTCGAGCAGGTAGCGGTCGTGGGAGACGACGACGAGCGTGCCCGGCCAGCCGTCGAGCAGGTCCTCCATGGCGGCGAGCATGTCGGTGTCCATGTCGTTGGTCGGCTCGTCGAGGACCAGGACGTTGGGCTCGCCCAGCAGCGTCAGCGCGAGCTGGAGCCGGCGCTTCTGACCACCGGAGAGGTCGCGGACCGGCGTCGCGAGGTGGGCGGAGGTGAAGCCGAGGCGCTCGAGGACCTGCCCCGGCGTGAGGTCGTCGCCCGTCGAGGAGCGCATCGAGACGCGCAGCGGCGCGATGACGTCGGCGACGCGCTTGTCCGCCTCGGTGGTCAGCTCGGCGAGGTCCTGCGACAGCCAGGCCGCCTCGACGGTCCTGCCCCGCTTGACCCGGCCGGCCGTCGGGGCCAGCGTCCCGGTGACGAGGCCCAGCAGCGTCGACTTGCCGGCCCCGTTCGCGCCGAGGATGCCGACCCGGTCGCCCGGGCCGAGGATCCAGGAGATGCGGTCGAGGACGTCGGTCCCGGGCACGTAGGAGACGCTGGCGTCGACCAGCTCGACGACGTCCTTGCCCAGGCGCGCGGTCGCCATGCGGGTGAGGGCGACGCTGTCGCGCACGGGTGGCACGTCGGCGATGAGGGCGTTGGCGGCGTCGATGCGGAACTTGGGCTTGCTCGTCCGGGCGGGTGCGCCGCGGCGCAGCCACGCGAGCTCCTTCTTCATCAGGTTCGCGCGCTTGGCCGCGACGGTGGCGGCCTGGCGGTCGCGCTCGACGCGGGCGAGGACGTACGCCGCGTAGCCGCCCTCGAACGGCTCGACGATCCCGTCGTGGACCTCCCAGGTCGCGGTCGTCACCTCGTCCAGGAACCAGCGGTCGTGCGTGACGACGGCGAAGGCGCCGCTCCCGCGCGCCGACCGCTCCTTCAGGTGGTTCGCGAGCCACGTCACACCCTCGACGTCGAGGTGGTTGGTCGGCTCGTCGAGCAGCAGGACGTCGGGGTCCTGGACGAGGAGGGCCGCCAGGGCGGTGCGGCGCCGCTGCCCGCCGGAGAGCGCGCCGACGGGCTGGTCCCACGGGACGTCGGCGAGGAGGCCGTCGATGATCGACCGCGCGCGGGGGTCGGAGGCCCACTCGTGGTCGGCCGCGTCACCGACGACGGCGTGCCCGACGGTCGCCTCGGGATCGAGCGAGTCGGTCTGGTCGAGCAGCCCGACGCTCGTGCCGCGCCGCAGCGTGACGCGGCCGGAGTCCGGCGTGGTGCGCCCGGCGAGCAGGCGCAGGAGGCTCGACTTCCCGTCGCCGTTGCGACCGACCACGCCGACGCTGTCCCCGTCCTCCAGGCCGAGGCTCACACCGTCGAGGACGGTGCGGTTGGGGAACGCGAGGCGGATCGAGTCAGCGCCGAGAAGGTGTGCCATAGCGCGGTCAAGGCTAGTGCCAGCCGCCGGGCGCTCTTCCCCCGTCCGCTCTCTGCGGACGAGCGCGACGATCCCGCGGGGCGCAGCCCCGGCCCGGCCTCGCGACCTGCGGCGATGCCGGAGCTCGGCCGGTGGGCGCTCCGCCCGTCCGCGGAGAGCGGACACCCGGAGCGGCAGCCCGGGCGCGCGCTACTCCGGCTCGTCGGGCACCCAGCGCAGGACGTCGCCGGGCTGGCAGTCGAGCACGCGGCAGATCGCCTCCAGCGTGGAGAAGCGGATCGCCCGCGCGCGGCCGTTCTTGAGGACGGCGACGTTGGCCGGTGTGATCCCGACCGCCGCCGCGAAGTCGCCGACCGCCATCTTGCGGCGCGCCAGCATGACGTCGAGGTCCACCACGATCGGCATCAGATCACCCCGTCCAGCTCGCCGCGGTCGTGCGCCGCCGATCGGAGCAGCCCGCGCACGACGACCATGAGCAGCGCGAGCGCGATGCCGGCGGCGACGGTCCCGAGCAGCGTGAGGGCCACGCCCGGTCCGCCGACCTGCGCGACCCCGACGAGGTGCACGAGGACGCCGGCGCTCAGGACGGTGGCCACGCCGATCGCCACGACGATGGCGTCGACCCAGCGCAGCGAGCCGACCGAGAAGATCATCCCGTCCGCGACGAGCGAGAGGAGGCGCCAGATGACGACGAGGACGACCTCGGCGCACGCGATCGCGAGGATCGCGGCGACCGAGTACGGGACGACGAGGTGCTCGACCTCGGGGTAGAGCACGCCGATCTCGGACGCGGCGATCGGCACGAGGACCTGCGCGAGCACCGCGCCGAGGAGCAGGACGATCAGCATGACCCGGAGCAGGACGATGACGAATCTGGACATGTGTCGATGATCGATCGTTACCGATCGATAGTCAATAGGTATCCGGAAGTCGGGCGGGTTCGGCCGGGCGGCCCGGGTGGCGGCTCAGTCCGTGTCGTCCTCGGCGCGGTGCGCGGCCGCGAGCTCCAGGTAGTGCGCGGCGTTGTGCCGCAGGTGCTCCTTCTCGGCGTCCGTGAGGTCGCGGACCACGCGCGCCGGGACGCCGGCCGCGAGCGTCCCGCTCGGGACGACCTTGCCCGGCGTCACCAGCGCGCCGGCCGCGACCATGGCCCCGGGCTCGACGACGGCGCCCGACATGACCGTCGAGCTCATCCCGATCAGGCAGCCGTCGCCGATCGTGCAGCCGTGCAGCACCGCGGCGTGGCCGACGGAGACGTCGTCGCCGACCACCGTCGGGAACTCGTCGTCGACGTGGACCACGACACCGTCCTGGAGGTTGGAGCGCTCGCCGATCGTGATGGACGCGCAGTCCGCGCGCAGCACGGCCCGGTAGAAGACGGCCGAGTCGGCGCCGATCCGGACGTCGCCGACGACGACGGCCCCGGGGGCGAGCCAGGCGCTCGGCGCGATCCGCGGGGCGGTGCCGGCGAACGGTCGGACGACGGGTGACTCGGTCATGCGGATCCTCCGGTGTCATCGGGTGACGGGGTGGCGGGTGGCTCGTCGGACGAGCCAGCGGCCACCCGACCGCCGGCCGCCCGCGCGGACGGCTCGTCCGCCCGTCCGACCGGGCTCGGCTCGAACGCGCCGAGGAGTCGGCGCAGCAGTGCGGCGAGCGTCTGGGAGTCGCCCTCGGTGAGGGGGGCGAGCAGGTCGCGCTCGTGCGTGACGAGGTCGGCCACGGCGGCGTCGACGGCGGCGCGACCGCGCGACGTCAGCCGGACGAGCACGATCCGGCGGTCGCCCTCGGAGCCGCGGCGGTCGACAAGGCCGCGCTCGACGAGCCGGTCGATCCGGTTCGTCATCGTTCCGGAGGACACCCGCGTCTGCGTCACGAGCTGGCCGGGCGTGAGCTCGAACGGCTCACCCGCGCGGCGCAGCGCGGCCAGGACGTCGAACTGCCAGACCGTGAGGTCGTGGCCGGCGAACGCCCGAGCCCGCACCTCGCCCACGTGGTCCGCGAGCCGGTACAGCCGGGAGAAGACCTCCATGGGCTCGACGTCGAGGCCCGGCAGCTGGGAGCTCCACGCGGCGGTGATGCGGTCGACGACGTCGGACATGAGGGAACCCTAACTTCTCGACGTCGAGAATCTCTAGCATCAAGATGTCGAGCCCGACGGGGCGGACCCCGACGCCGTCGCCCGGCGACGGTCAGCGGGTCCGCAGCTCGGGGGAGTCCTGCAGCTCCGCCAGGCCGTTCCACGCGAGGTTCACCAGGTGCGCGGCGACCACGCGCTTGTCCGGCGAGCGGGCCTCGAGCCACCACTGGCCGGTGAGCGCGATCATCCCGACGAGCATCTGCGCGTACATCGGCGCCGTGCTCGGGTCGAGCCGACGCCGCTCGAACTGCCGCGCGAGCAGGTGCTCCACCTGGGTGGCGACGTCCCCGATGAGGGAGGAGAACGTGCCCGTCGCCTGCGCGACCGGAGAGTCGCGGACGAGGATGCGAAAGCCGTCGGTGTGCGCCTCGATGTAGTCGAGCAGGGCGAGCGCCGTCTGCTCCAGCGTCACCTTCGGGTGCTGGGGACGGGACAGCGCCTCGCCCAGCACGCTCGTGAGCCGCTGGACCTCGCGGTCGACGATGACGGCGTACATCCCCTCCTTGCCGCCGAAGTGCTCGTACACGACGGGCTTGGAGACGTCGGCGCGCGCCGCGATCTCCTCGACGCTCGTCGCCTCGAACCCGCGCTCGGCGAACAGCACCCGGCCGACGTCGAGGAGCTGCTCCCGCCGCTCCCGCGCCGTCATCCGCTGCCGCGCCGCGCGGTGGGGCCGCGGGCGCAGCTGACCGGGGGTCTCGGGAAGGCTCACGGGACCATCATGCCCTGGGGCCTCCGGCGCGCCCTGGCACAATCGCTGGGGCGGAGGGCGTGACCCCTCCGGTCCGCCCTGGTGTAACGGCAGCACGCCGGCCTTTGGTGCCGGGAGGTCCGGGTTCGAATCCTGGGGGCGGAGCCCGCGCGGCGCTCGCGGGGGCCGCGTCGGCTCGGCTCCGCTCGGCCAGCTCGCGGAGCGGGTGGGGTGATCGGCGCACTAGAGTGGTCGAGCCCGCCCCGTTCGCGTCTCTGGGAGTCCACCACGTGACCGACCCACGCCCCGCCGCCGTCATCGTCCTCGCCGCGGGTGAGGGTACCCGGATGAGGTCGGCCACCCCGAAGGTCCTGCACGCCATCGGCGGTCGCACCCTCCTCGGCCACGTCCTCGCCACGGCGCGCGCGCTGGACCCGGAGGCGCTCGCCGTCGTCGTCCGGCACGACCGGGACCGGGTCGCCGAGCACGCCCTCGCGCTGGACCCCGACGTCCTCGTCGCCGACCAGGACGCGATCAAGGGCACCGGGCGCGCCGCCTGGTGCGCGCTGGAGGCGCTCGACTCCGCCGCGACCGCGACGACCGGCGCCCCCGTGAGCGGTCCCGTCGTCGTCCTCGCGGGCGACGTCCCGCTGCTCGACGCCGGCACGCTGGGCGAGCTGCTGGCCGCGCACACCGCCGACGGCAACGTCGTGACGGTGCTGACCACGCGCGTGCCGGACCCCACGGGGTACGGCCGGATCGTCCGGACGGACGACGGCCAGGTCGAGCGGATCGTCGAGCACCGCGACGCGAGCCCCGAGGAGCTGGCGATCGACGAGATCAACACCTCGGTGTACGCCTTCGACGCCGACGTGCTGCGCGCCGGGCTCCGCACGCTGCAGGACCCGGCGTCGGACGCCGCGTCCAACGCGCAGGGCGAGGTCTACCTCACGGACGTGCTCGCGCTCGCCCACGCCCACGGTGCCGTCCGCGCGATCGAGACGCCCGACCCGATCATCGTCGAGGGCGTCAACGACCGCGTCCAGCTCGCGACGCTCGGCGCCGAGCTCAACCGCCGGGTGCTCGAGACCGCGATGCGCTCCGGGGTCACGGTCGTCGACCCGGCGAGCACCTGGGTCGACGTCACGGTCACGCTCGAGCAGGACGTGACGCTCCTGCCGGGGACGCAGCTCCTCGGCCGGACCAGCGTCGCCACCGGCGCCGTCATCGGCCCGGACACCACGCTCGAGGACGCGACGGTGGAGGCGGGCGCCCGCGTCCTGCGCTCGCACGTGACGGACGCGCGGATCGGCGAGGGCGCGTCGGTCGGCCCGTACACCCACCTGCGCACGGGGACGGTGCTCGGTCCGCGCTCGGCGATCGGCGCGTTCGCCGAGACGAAGAACGCCGAGCTCGGCGCGGGCGCGAAGGTGCCGCACCTGTCCTACGTCGGCGACGCGGTGGTCGGCGACGCGGCGAACATCGGCGCCGGCGTCATCACGGCCAACTACGACGGCGTCGGCAAGCACCGCACGGTCATCGGCGCGGGCGCGTTCGTCGGCTCCGACACGACGCTGGTCGCGCCGATCGAGATCGGTGGGGGCGCCTTCGTCGCCGCCGGCTCGACCGTGACGCGCGACGTCGCCCCCGGTGCGCTCGCCGTCGAGCGGGCGCAGCTCAAGATCATCCCGGGCTGGGTCGCGCGGCGCCTCGAGGGCACCAAGTGGGCCGCCGCGGCGCAGCGGGCGATCGAGGCGCTCGGGGAGAGCGTCGACGAGGAGTCGGGCCGCGACGCGGCGGGGCCGAGCGGGACGGCGCGCCCGAGCGGGACGGACGAGGCACACGGAGGACACACGGCATGAGCGGCATCACCACGTTCGGCGAGCGGCGGCTCGTCCTCATCTCGGGACGGGCGCACCCGGAGCTCGCCGAGCGGGTCGCGGAGGAGCTCGGCGTCGACCTCGTGCCGACGACCGCCTACGACTTCGCCTCCGGTGAGATCTACGTGCGGTTCCAGGAGAGCGTGCGCGGCGCCGACGCCTTCGCGCTGCAGAGCATGACGGCCCCGATCAACCAGTGGATCATGGAGCAGCTGCTCATGGTCGACGCGCTCAAGCGGGCCTCGGTCAAGACGATCACGGCCGTCATGCCGTTCTTCCCCTACGCCCGGCAGGACAAGAAGCACCGCGGCCGCGAGCCGATCTCGGCCCGCCTCATGGCCGATCTCTACAAGACCGCCGGCGCCGACCGGCTCATGTCGGTCGACCTGCACGCCGCGCAGGCGCAGGGCTTCTTCGACGGCCCGGTCGACCACCTGTTCGCCATGCCGACGCTGGTCGACTACGTCCGCACCCGCGTCGACACGGCGAACGTCACCGTCGTCTCGCCCGACGCCGGCCGGATCCGCGTGGCCGAGCAGTGGGCGGCGAAGCTCGGGGGCAACCCGCTCGCGTTCGTCCACAAGACGCGCGACATCACGCGCCCGAACTCGGCCGTCGCCAACCGCGTCATCGGCGAGGTCGCGGGCCGCGACTGCGTGCTCGTCGACGACCTCATCGACACCGGCGGCACCATCGCCGAGGCCGTCCGCGTGCTCCGGGAGAACGACGCCCGGTCCGTCATGATCGTCGCGACGCACGGCGTCCTGTCCGACCCCGCCCCGCGCCGTCTCGCCGAGTGCGGCGCCAGCGAGGTCGTCATCACCGACACCCTCCCGATCCCGCGGGACAAGCGGTTCCCCGGCCTCACGGTCCTGTCGATCGCGCCGCTCCTGGCGCGCGCGATCCGCGAGGTGTTCGACGAGGGCTCGGTCACCAGCCTGTTCGACGGCAACGCCTGAGGCGCGGCCCGGCGGCGTCCGCCCGGCCGCTGCCCGACCCCGGGCGGCGGGAGAGCTCAGGCGTTCCCGATGACGTCGAGCAGCCGCTCCGCGTCGGCCTCGGTGGCCGCCGCCAGCACGGAGTCCGACCCGAACGTCCACGGCTCGCCGTGGACGTCGAGCGCGACGCCGCCCGCCTCGCGCACGGCGAGCACGCCGGCCGCCGTGTCCCACGGGTGGTTGCCGAACAGCACGGCGGCGCTCGTCCGGCCGGTGGCGACCCAGATCAGCTCGGTCGCGGAGCTGCCGACCATCCGCAGCCGCCCGACGACGTCCGACACGGCCGTGACGATCCGGGCGCGCGTCCGGCCGGGCCACGGACCGGAGTTCGTCCAGGAGAAGTCGCCGACGGTGACGCACCCGGCCGCGAGGTCGCCGCGGTAGGTCCGCGTGCGGAACGCCTCGCCCGACGGCGGGACCTCCCACGTGCCGCGGCCGAGCGCGCTCCACACGATGCGACCGCTCGGCATCTCGCCGGTGGCGCCGGCGACCGGGCGGCCACCGCGGGCGAGCGCGACGTTGCTCGCGACCAGGCCGATGTCCGCGACGAAGTTGGCGGTCCCGTCGACCGGGTCGACGATCCACCGGTCGGGGGCGTCGAGGTCGGGGGAGCCCTCCTCGCCCTGGACGGGCAGGTCCGAGGAGCTGAGGACCGCGCGGATCGCCTCCTCGGCGGCCAGGTCGGTGGCCGTGAGCAGGTCGGCAGCGTGACCCTTGACGGCGACGACGTCGCGGGTCGGCGCCGTGGCGATCACCGCGAGGCCGGCCCGGACGGCGGCGACCGCGAGGGCGGCGTCGGCGGTGTCGTCGGCGGCCGCGTCGGGTCCGACGTGCGCGACGGGGACCGGGCCGGGGGTGAGGTCGGACATCGGGGGCATCACTCCGGGAGAAGCTGGGCGTTGGTGCCGAAGTCGCCGCGCATCCGGGGTCCGGCGGCGGCCAGCTCGGCCAGGTAGGTGGCGGCCCACTCCCCGTAGGGGCGGGCGGCGAGCGACTCGTTCGAGAACCGTCGGTCGTCGGTCAGCTCGGTGACGCACCACGACGGGATCTCGAGGTCGGTGACCGGGGCCGAGCGCTCGCACTCCGCGACGACGAGCGGGGCGTTCGCGCCGCCGAACACGTCGACGGCCCAGCCGTCCGAGCCGGCCCACACCGAGTAGCGCGTCTTGACCATCGGCATCCCGCCGCGGCGGATCAGCTCGACCGCGACGTCCGGGTCGACGTGCCGCTCCGACTCGTACCGGGTCCCGCCGACGGCCGGCCCCTTGATGGTGACCGTCGCCAGCGTCGCGGCGTCGTGGAACTCGGCCAGCACCTCGAGCGGCCGGGAGGACGCCGACAGGTTGGCCTCGACGTCGCTGGCCTGGACCCGGACCCGGAGGGCGTAGCCCGCGTCGGCCAGGTAGTAGGACTGCACGATGAGGGCGGGCGCGTCGCGGAGCTGCGCCGGGAAGTCGGTCACGAGGAACCGGCGCTCGTACTCGAAGTCCTGCGCGTCGGCGAGGGACTCCAGCGACGGCGGATCGTTGCGTTCCACGCCTCCATCCTCCCATCCGCTGGCCGACTCGGGGGCGGCGCGGGGCCGACTCGGGGGCGGGGCGGGCCGGCCGAGCACCGCGCGAGCGTTGCGCGCGGCCCGTGTAGACTGTTCCGGTTGCCTCGGCGAGGGATGAGAGATCCGTAATCGGCGCGGCGGGCCAGCGCCTCGAGCGCGCCCGACGCCGCGCGAGACCGGCGATCCGGCCCTGCCGCCCCCGACTACGTTCCCTGGAGGACCCCCATGTCCGATGTCATCAACGGCACGAAGCGCACCGAGTTCGGCAAGGGCGCTGCCCGTCGCCTCCGTCGCGCCAAGCAGGTTCCCGCGGTCCTCTACGGCCACGGCACCGACCCCGTCCACCTCGCGCTCCCGACGCACGACGTGTTCATGCTCGTCAAGGGCTCCGCGAACGCGGTCGTCGAGATCAGCTTCGAGGGCGGCAAGGAGCTCGCGCTCGTCAAGTCCGTGCAGCGCGACGTCGTCTCGAACGACATCGAGCACCTCGACCTCCTCCTCGTCCGTCGCGGCGAGAAGGTGACCGTCGACGTCCCCGTCCACGTCGTCGGCGAGTCCGCCGTCGGGACGAACCACCAGCTCGAGCTCCTCACCCTCGAGCTCCAGGCCGAGGCCACGAACATCCCCGAGGTCATCGAGGTCGACGTCGACGGCCTGACCGACGGCACCGTCGTCCGGGTCGGCGACCTCAAGCTCCCCCAGGGCGTCACCACCGAGATCGACCCCGAGGCCGACGTCCTCACGGTCTCCGAGATCCGCGTGGTCGAGGACGAGGCCGACACCGAGACCGGGGCCGAGGAGGCCTGATCTCCCACGTCGAACCGGGGAAGGTCGGCGGGCTCACGGCCCGCCGACCTTCCCCGTTCCCGTTCCCACCCCGTCGTGTCCGCGAGGAGGACGCATGACCAGCCCGTGGCTCGTGGTCGGTCTCGGCAACCCCGGCGCGCAGTACGAGGGGAACCGGCACAACGTCGGGGCGATGGTGCTGGCCGAGCTGGCGCGCCGGATGGGCGGGCGGCTCACCTCGCACAAGGCGCGCGCGAGCGTGCTCGACGGCCGGCTCGGCCTGCTGCCGGGCGGTGTCCCGGGTCCGCGCGTCGTGCTGGCCCGCCCCGCCACGTACATGAACCTCTCCGGCGGCCCCGTCGCCGCGCTGGCGCAGTTCTACGGGATCGATGCCGACCACGTCGTCGTGCTGCACGACGAGCTGGACATCCCGGCGCACGAGGTGCGGATCAAGAAGGGCGGCGGCGAGGGCGGCCACAACGGCCTGCGCTCGATCTCCTCCGCCATCGCGACGAAGGACTACGTGCGCGTCCGGATCGGCGTCGGACGCCCCCCCGGTCGGCAGGACCCGGCCGACTACGTGCTGTCCAACTTCCCGGCGTCCGACCGGGACGACCTCGGCGTCACCATCCAGCTCGCGGCCGACGCGGTGGAGGACATCGTGACGAGCGGCGTGCTGGCGGCGCAGAACACCTGGAACGCGAAGTCCTGAGGGGGACCCCATGAAGCTGTCCGGCATCCTCCCGATCCTTGCCGAGGACGCGGCGACCCGCGCCGCCCTCGCCGTCCTGCCCGCGCGGGGCGAGCTCGACGTCGTCGCGCCCGCGGGCGTCCGCGCCCCGTTCCTCGCCGAGCTCGCGGAGGCCGCCGGGAGCGGCGGTGGCACCCGGGACGGCGGCGGCGCCCGGCAGCTCGTCGTCGTGACGGCGACGGGTCGCGACGCCGACGAGCTGGCCGCCGCGCTGCGCGCCTACCTGCCCGCCGACTCCGTCGCGGTGCTGCCGGCCTGGGAGACGCTGCCGCACGAGCGACTCAGCCCGCGCGCCGACACGGTGGCCAAGCGCCTCGCCGTGCTGCGCCGGCTGGCCCACCCCGAGGTCGCGGAGGCTCCGGGCGCGCCCGGGGCCGGCGCACCCGACGCCGGCGCCCGCCCCGGGCACGGCGGGCCGATCCGCGTCCTCGTCGTGCCGTCGCGCGCCCTCCTCCAGCCCGTCGCCACGGGGCTGGGCGACCTCGCCCCGGTGAGCGCGCGCGCGGGCGAGACGCACCGCATCGAGGACCTCGCGGCCGCGCTGACGGCGGCGGCCTACACGCGCGTCGACATGGTCGAGAAGCGCGGCGACTTCGCCGTCCGGGGCGGCATCCTCGACGTGTTCCCGCCGACCGAGGACCACCCGCTGCGGCTCGACTTCTGGGGCGACGACATCGAGGAGATCCGCTGGTTCGCGGTCGCGGACCAGCGCAGCCTCGAGATCGCGCCCGACGGGCTGTGGGCGCCGCCGTGCCGCGAGCTGCTCCTCACGCCGCGGGTGCGCGAGCGGGCGCTCGGCCTGCGTGACGCCCTGCCCGGCGCGACCGACATGCTCGAGCGGATGGCCGAGGGCATCGCCGTCGAGGGCATGGAGTCGCTGACGCCGGCGCTCGTCGACGGCATGGAGCAGGTGCTCGACCTCGTCGACCCGGACGCGCTCCTCGTCCTGGTCGATCCCGAGCGCATCCGCCGCCGGGCGCACGACCTCGTGGCGACGACGGACGAGTTCCTCGCCGCCGCCTGGACCTCGGCGGCCGCCGGCGGCTCGGTCCCGCTCGACCTGTCGGCCGCGAGCTTCGTCACGCTCGCGCAGGCGCGTGCGACGGCTGCGCGGCGCGGGCTCGGCTGGTGGTCGCTCACGCCGTTCGCGCTCGGCGGTGTCGACGACGCGGACGCCCCGGCCGACGCGGAGGAGCCGATCGGCGCCGCGACCACGCTCCGCGTCGACGCGCGCGACGTCGAGGGGTACCGCGGCGAGATCGCTCGGGCGATCACGGACCTGCGCGACCTGATCCGCGACGGCTGGCGGCTCGTGCTCGTCACCGAGGGCGCCGGGCCGGCGCGCCGCTGGTCCGAGCAGCTCGGCGAGGCGGACGTCGCGGCGCGGCTCGTGGCCGACCTGCCCGAGGAGCCCGAGCCCGGTGTCGTCCACGTGACGACCGCGACGATCGGCAAGGGCTTCGTCATGCCGGCGGAGCGGTTCGCCATCTTCACCGAGGCCGACCTCACCGGCCGCACCGGCACGTCGACGCGCGACATGCGGGCCCTCGCCCCGCGGCGGCGCAACGTCGTCGACCCGCTCGCGCTGCGCGCCGGCGACTACGTCGTGCACGAGCAGCACGGCGTCGGGCGGTTCGTCGAGCTGGTCCAGCGCACCGTCACGGCCGGCGGCCGGCCGGGCAGCGACAGCTCGGCGATGCGCGAGTACCTCGTCATCGAGTACGCGGCGAGCAAGCGCGGTCAACCGGGTGACCGGCTCTACGTACCGACCGACGCGCTCGACCAGGTGACGAAGTACGTCGGCGGCGAGGCCCCGAGCCTGTCGAAGATGGGCGGCGCCGACTGGAAGAACACCAAGGCGAAGGCGCGCAAGGCGGTCAAGGAGATCGCCGGCGAGCTGGTCCGGCTCTACGCGGCACGGCAGGCGACCCAGGGGCACACCTTCGGCCCTGACACCCCGTGGCAGCGCGAGCTGGAGGACGCCTTCGACTACGTCGAGACGGCCGACCAGCTCGTCACGATCGACGAGGTCAAGCGGGACATGGAGAGGTCGGTCCCGATGGACCGGCTCATCCTCGGCGACGTCGGCTACGGCAAGACCGAGGTCGCCGTGCGGGCCGCGTTCAAGGCGGTCCAGGACGGCAAGCAGGTCGCCGTCCTCGTGCCGACGACGCTCCTCGTCTCCCAGCACCTGCAGACCTTCACGGAGCGGTACGCGGGCTTCCCGGTCAACGTCGCCGCGCTCTCCCGGTTCCAGACGGACGCGGAGTCGAAGACGGTCAAGGAGGGCGTCGCCGACGGGACGATCGACGTCGTCATCGGCACCCACCGCCTGCTCACCGGCGAGGTCCGGTTCAAGGACCTCGGCCTCGTCATCATCGACGAGGAGCAGCGGTTCGGCGTCGAGCACAAGGAGACGCTCAAGCAGCTCCGGACCAACGTCGACGTCCTCGCGATGAGCGCGACGCCCATCCCGCGCACGCTGGAGATGGCCGTCACGGGCATCCGGGAGATGTCGACGCTCGCGACCCCGCCGGAGGAGCGCCACCCCGTGCTCACCTTCGTCGGGCCGTACGAGGAGAAGCAGATCACCGCGGCGATCCGCCGCGAGCTGCTGCGCGAGGGCCAGGTCTTCTACGTCCACAACCGCGTCGAGTCGATCGAGAAGGCGGCGTCGCGGCTCGCGGAGCTCGTGCCGGAGGCGCGGATCGGCGTCGCGCACGGGAAGATGAACGAGCACCAGCTCGAGCGGGTCATCCAGGACTTCTGGGAGAAGCGGCTCGACGTGCTCGTCTCCACCACGATCGTCGAGACCGGGCTCGACATCGCCAACGCGAACACGCTCATCCTCGAGCGGGCCGACGTGCTCGGCCTCTCCCAGCTCCACCAGCTCCGCGGGCGCGTCGGCCGCGGACGGGAGCGCGCCTACGCCTACTTCCTCTACCCGCCGGAGAAGCCGCTCACCGAGACGGCGCACGACCGGCTCGCCACCATCGCGGCCAACACGGACCTCGGTGCCGGCATGCAGGTCGCGCTCAAGGACCTGGAGATCCGCGGCGCGGGCAACCTGCTCGGCGGTGAGCAGTCGGGGCACATCGCCGGCGTCGGGTTCGACCTGTACGTCCGGATGGTCTCCGAGGCGGTCGGCCGCTACCGGGGCGAGGACGTCGAGGAGCTGGCCGACGTCACGATCGAGCTGCCGCTCGACGCGCACATCCCGCACGAGTACGTGCCGCACGAGCGGCTGCGGCTCGAGGCGTACACCAAGATCGCCTCGGCGGCGACGCCCGAGGACGTCGAGGCGGTGCGCGAGGAGCTGGTGGACCGCTACGGTCCCGTGCCGCCGAGCGTCGAGCTGCTGTTCCAGGTGGCCGGCCTGCGGACCGTCGCGCGGTCGGTCGGGGTCACCGCCATCACCGCCCAGGGCCAGTTCATCCGGTTCGCGCCGGTCGAGCTGCCCGACTCCGGCGTCGTCCGGCTCAAGCGGCTCTACCCCCGCTCGATCATCAAGGCGGCGGTCCGCACGATCCTCGTGCCGGCCCCGACGCAGCGCTCGTCGTCCTCGCCCGTCGCGGGGGAGATGCTGCGCGACGGCCCGCTCGTGGAGTGGGTGCTCGGCGTGCTGCGCGGCGTCGTCGGCGGCAGCGTCGCCGCCGCCGCCGCCACGGCCGCCGCGGCCAGCGACGGGACGGGTGACGGGGCGTCGTCCGCGTCGTCCCTCGGGGCCCGGCGCGGCTAGGATCGGCCCAGGCCCCTGTTCCCGATCCGTCCCCCGGAGGTCACCGTGCGGCTCCGCACAGCTGCCCGCGTCGCGCTCGTCCCCGTCGCGCTCGCCCTCGCGCTCGGCGCGTGCGCCCGCCCGGGGACGGCGGCCACCGTCAACGGCGTCCGGATCACGGACGCGCAGCTCGCGGCCGTCGCGAGCGACTACGCGCGGCTCAACCTGCCGGCCGATGCGCCGACCGTGCTGTCCGACGTGGTCGCGACCGTGCCCCTGATGGAGGCCGGCGAGCGGCTCGGGTTCGGCGCCTCGCGCGAGCAGGCGGTCGCGCTGCTCGACCAGACCGCGACGGCGAACGGCGTCGAGCCGTTCGAGTACTCCGAGCCGATGATCGCGATCGCGCAGCGGGTCGCCATGCTGTCCTCGATCGAGGACGAGCAGACCCAGGCGGAGCTCGTCTCAGCCTTCGGCGAGGCCGACATCACCATCAACCCGCGCTTCGGAACGTTCGACGCCACGACCGGGCTCGGCCCCGCCTCGTGGGAGTGGATCATCGGCTCGGGCTCGGACGCCCCGGCCGCCGGCTGACGTGACGGACCGCGCGTCGAGCGACGGCGCGTCGAGCGACCGCGCGCAGCCGCCGAGCTCCGCGTCGACCGAGCGGGTCGCCGCCGCGCTGCTCGACGCCGTCGCGGTCATGCACGAGCTGCGCTCGCCGGGCGGCTGCCCGTGGGACGCGGAGCAGACCACCGCCTCGCTCGCGCCGTACGCGGTGGAGGAGGCGTTCGAGGTGGCGGAGGCCGCCGAGTCCGGCGACCTCGACGCGCTGCGCGAGGAGCTCGGCGACCTGCTGCTCCAGGTGCTGTTCCACGCCCGGGTCGCCTCGGAGGTGCCGGCCTCGGCCGGCGGGTTCTCGCTCGCCGACGTGGCCGAGGGGCTGAGCGCCAAGCTGCGCCGCCGCCACCCGCACGTGTTCCCCGACGCCTCGGGGTCCGTGACCGACGCCAGCGACGCCGAGGCCGTCAACCGGCAGTGGGACCGGATCAAGGCGGCCGAGCGGGCCGCGTCCGCGGAGCCGGCCGCCGCTGGTGCGGCTGCCGACGGCTCGGGACGCTCGTCCGTGCTCGACGGCATCCCGGAGGCGCTGCCGGCGCTCATGCGCGCGCAGAAGGTCCTGCGGCGCGCCCGGCGCGCCGGCATCGCGGTGGGCCCGGTGTTCCCCGATGCGCTCGACGACCTCCGTCCCGCGGGCGAGGGCGCGGCTGCCGATGCCGCCGCCGACGCGCTGGCCGCCGAGGTCGGCGCCGAGCTGCTGGCCGTCGTCGCGCGCGCCGAGGCGGCGGGCGTCGACGCGGAGGGCGCGCTGCGCGCCCAGGTCCGCGGCATCGGCGCCCAGGTCCGCGAGGCGGAGCACCGGGGCTGACGCCCCTCAGCTCGGCTCGGCCACCCTGAGCCGCACGACGTTCCACGAGATCGGCGGCAGGTCGAGGCGCACGACCCCGCCCTCGACCCGCACGTCCGCCGTCTCCCGCGGCAGCACCGTCGCGTCGTCGTCCGCGCTCGCCTGCCAGGTCGGGTCCGCGTGCCAGTACGTCGTGGCGGAGACCACCTCGACGTGCGCCCAGCGCAGCGCGACCTCGAGCTGGAGCGGTTCGTCCTGCGCGCGGCTCACGGCGAACACGGTGACCTCACCGGCCTCCTCGTCCCAGGTGGCGGTCGCGTCCACCAGGGGCACGTCGCCGTACGCCTGGGTCGGGTACGTCGGCGACTCGACCGCCGCGCGCAGGACGACGCCGCGCGCGAGGGCCGCCGCCTGGGCGAACGGGTGGAAGATCGTCTGCTTCCACGTCCCGGCGCCCGGCTCCGTCATGATCGGCGCGATGACGTTGACGAGCTGGGCCTGGGCCGCCGCGTGCACCCGGTCGGCGTGCCGCAGCAGCGAGATGAGCAGGCTCCCGACGACCACGGCGTCCGCGACCGTGTAGTGGTCCTCGAGGATCGCGGGGGCGACGGGCCAGTCGTCGCCGCTGGGCGGGACCGACTCCGGCCGCACCCGGGACACGTTCCACTCGTCGAAGGAGATGCCGAGGACCCGGTCGGACTTCAGCTCCGCCCGCACGGCGTCGATGGTGGCGACCACCGAGTCGATGAAGCCGTCCATCGCGACGGCCGAGCCGAGGTAGGCCGCCAGGCCCACCTCGCGCTCGTTGAAGTAGATGTGCGCGGAGACGAGGTCGACCAGGTCGTAGGTCTCGCGCAGGACGGCGTGCTCCCAGGCGCCGAAGGTCGGCATCCCGGGGAACGACGACCCGCAGGCGACGAGCTCGAGGTCGGGCTGGAGCTGACGCATGGCCCGGGCGGTGGCCGCGGCGAGCCGTCCGTACTCCTCCGGGGTCTTGTGGCCGGTCTGCCACGGCCCGTCCATCTCGTTGCCCAGGCACCACAGCCGGATCCCGTGCGGATCGTCGGCCCCGTTGGAGCGCCTCAGCTCGGACAGGGCCGTCCCGGCTGCGACGTTGCTGTACTCCAGCACGTCGAGCGCCTCGGCGACGCCGCGGGTGCCGAGGTTGATCGCCATCATCGGCTCGACCCCGGCCTTGGCAGCCCAGACCATGAACTCGTCCAGCCCCACCGTGTTCGGCTCCGTGGAGTGCCACGCCAGATCCAGCCGCCGCGGCCGATCCTCCACCGGCCCGATCCCGTCCTCCCACCGATACCCCGACACGAAGTTCCCACCCGGGTAGCGGACCATCGTGACGCCGAGCTCGCGCACGAGGTCGATCACGTCGGTGCGGAAGCCGTCCTCGTCCGCCAGCGGGTGGCCGGGGTCGTGGATGCCGCCGTAGACGCACCGCCCGAGGTGCTCGACGAAGGAGCCGAACAGCCGCGGCCGGACGCGGCCGACCCGGAACGCCGGGTCCACCACGACCCGGGCCGCGACGTCCGGGCCGGCGCCGGCCGTCATCGCCGCACCCCGCCCGAGCGGATCGCCGCCGCGATCCGGTCCGGGTCGGCCTTGGGCTCGCGGTCCTCGGTGAGGAGCCCGTTGCGCTCCTGCTCCGTGTCGGTGAGCTGGGTGTAGCAGAAGCCGGCGATGCCCGACCCGACGACGGCCGTCACGAGGCTCTCGAGCCGTTCGAGCAGCTCCTCGCCGTCGGCGACGCCGCCGTACCCCGCCCACGTGCCGTCGTGCGTGGCGAGCGTGAAGCCGCCGAACTCCGACAGCACGACCGGCCGTCCCTCGGCCGCCTCCGGGCAGCCGGCGGCGTCGAGCACGACGCGGCGTCCGCTCACGCTGCTGGTCGTGACGAGCGCGGCGCGGTCGGCGAGCATCGCCGCGAGCGCGTCGGGGTCGTGCCGGTAGTCGTGGACGCCGACGACGTCGCCGACCACGTACTCCCAGCCGTCGTTCCCGATGACGGGGCGCGTCGGGTCGAGCGCCTTCGTCAGGTGGTGCAGCGCGCGGACGGCGTCGCGCTGACGCGGGTCGACGGAGACCTGCTCGACGCCCCAGCTCTCGTTGAACGGCACCCACGTCACCACGCTCGGATGGCTGCGGTCGCGCCGCACGAGGTCGAGCCAGCCGCGGACGGTCCGGTCCAGCGACGTCGTGGAGTAGCGGAAGCTCGCGGGGGAGTCGACCCAGACGAGCAGCCCGAGCCGGTCGCACAGCTCCAGGAAGCGCGGGTCCGCCGACGTCTGGTGCATCCGCAGCCCGTTGAAGCCGAGCCGCTTGATCCAGCGCACCTCCTCCTCCAGCGCGGCCTCGCTCGGCGCCGCGAGGTGCGACGTCGGCCAGTAGGCCTGCTCCAGGACCAGGCGCAGCAGGTACGGCCGCTCGTTGAGCAGGAACGCCCGGTCGTCGACGCGCGCCGAGCGCAGGCCGACGTAGGAGCCGACCGCGTCGAGCGGGGCACCCGCCGTCGTGCCCGCCGCGTCCGTCGCGCCGGACGCGTCCCCGGACACGCCGCCCGCGCGCAGCTCGATCCGCGCGTCCAGGAGCACGGGGTGCTCGGGGGACCACCACAGCGGCTCGAGCGTCGCGCCGCCGACCGCCTCGCGGAGGCTGAGGCTGACCTCGGCCCTGGCCGCGGCGACGGAGCCCGACGCGGAGGCGAGGTCCCGCCCCTGCGCCGAGAGCACGACGCGGACCTCGGCGCCGGGCGGCGTCGCCCGCGACGTCTCGACCGTGAGGTCGACGATCCCGGTGATCGGGTCGGTGCGCCACCACAGCTCGGCGACGTGCGCCTCCGGCACCTGCTCGACCCACACCTCGCGCCAGATCCCGCTCGTGCGCTGGTACCAGATGACGTGCGGGTCGACCTCCCAGTCCTGCTTCCCGCGCGGCTGCTCCAGGTCGGACCGGTCGTCGCGCGAGCGGACGACGACGACGTGCGGGGCGTCGGGCCGGGCCGCGACCTGCGGCGTGACGTCGACCTCGAACGGCGTGAAGCCACCGACGTGGTGCGCGACGTGCTGCTCGTCGACCCAGACGTCGCACTCGAAGTCGACCGCCTCCAGGTGCAGGATCGTCAGCATGCCCGGCCGGGGGTCGAGCCGGACCTCGCGGCGGTACCAGTGGACCGCCACGTCGTCGATCTCGACACCGGAGGCCGCCGACTCGGGCGGGAACGGGACCTCGATCGTGCGCTCGAAGGCGGTCCCGGTCCGCCACCACTCCTCGGTCAGCCCCACCTCGGCCGGGTCGGCGCGGTGCTCCCACGGCCCGGTCAGCGAGGTCCAGCCGGGTCGCGTGAGCTGCGGACGGGGATGGGCGGCAGGTCGTCCTACCTGCGTCGTCTCGGTCGTCATCGTTCCTCGCTCCTCTCGATGCTGCCCGCGTCGACAACGGCGCGGGCGTGGGAAGTTCCGTCGTCGCCCTCGAACCAGACGAGGAGCCGGGCCGGGCCGTCGGGCCGCGGCACCGGCAGGGCGACGGGGGCGCTCAGCACGAAGGGCTCGACCGCCATGGCGGGCCCGTCGACGACGCCGGCACCGTCGCCGAGGCCGGCCCCGACCGTGCCGCGCGGCCGGGTCCATCGCGCGCGCAGGCGCCCGGTCAGCCGCCGCGTCCCGTGGTGGGACACGTGGACCGGGAGCGCGTCCGGCCACCGGTCCGGGTCGATGTCGGCCCCGGGAGCCGCGGGCAGGACGTCGACGACGAGCGTCGTCGGGGCGTGCACGTCGGAGCTCGCGAGGCCGCCCGTGTCCTTGAGGCTGCGGTCGGCGAAGTGGATGCCCGCGTTCTCGTGCTCGACGTCGGTCAGCTCGCAGTAGACGTAGCCGCTGCCCGCGTCGTGCCGGCGCAGCTCCTGGGTCTGCCACTGCATGGCCCAGGCGCGGTCCACGGTCGTGTGGCCGGTGCCGTACTCGCTGTTGAGGACCGGCGCGCCGGGCGGCACGCGGCGCGGCTCGACGTGGAGCGCGCGCTCGTGCCACAGCCCGGACGGGAAGGGGACGGGGAAGCTGCCGCGGGTGCCGTTCGTCAGCCCGGCTGTCACCTCGGCCCACGTCGGCAGGTCGGTGATGTAGCAGTGCCAGTCGACCAGGTCGGTGTCGACGTGGTGCCAGCCCGAGTTGTCGACGACCGGCCGGGTGGGGTCCAGCGCGCGGAACCGGGCGACCAGCCCGGCGAGCTCGTCCTGCCAGGCCGGCTCCCGGTGCAGCCCGAAGTCGTAGCCCCACTCCTCGTTGTAGAGACCCCAGACGACGATCGCCGGGTGGCTCCCGTCGCGCCGGACCATCCCGGCGGCGACCTCCTCGAACGCGGCCGCGCCCTGAGCCGAGTGTCGGCCGGGGCTCGGCGGCTCCGCCCAGACCAGCATGCCGAGCCGGTCGGCGTGGTGCAGCCAGCGCGGCTCCTCGAGCTTGATGTGCTTGCGGACGAGGTTGAACCCGGCTCGCGCGGCCAGCTCGAGGTCGTGCCGCAGCGCGTCGTCGCTCGGGGCGGTCATGCCGGTGCGCGGCCAGTAGCCCTGGTCGAGCACACCGCGGACGTACAGCCGCTCGCCGTTCAGCCAGAGCGCGCCGTCCCGCGTCTCGACGCGGCGCAGCCCCGCCCAGGTGGTGACGCGGTCGACGCCGTCGGAGCTCTCCGTCGTCACCCGGAGCCGGTGCAGGACGGGCGCGTCGGGGTGCCACGGGGCCGCGCCCGGGGTGTCGAGCCGGAGCCGGGCCGTCCCGTCGTCGTCGGTGGAGCCGGACACGGGGACGGGCGCCGCGACGGCGCTCGCGACGGCCTCCCCGGCGTCGGCAGCCGCCTCGGGGTCCCAGGCGATCGTGACCCGCGCGTCGGCGCGGCGGGGACCCGCGACGTGGACGACGACGTCGAACCCGGTGAGCGAGTCGCCACCGGCGACGACGGCCGCGGCGTGGGTGGCCGCCCGCGGCTCCAGCCAGACGGACTGCCAGATCCCCGACGTCGGGCTGAACGAGACGCTGTCGTAGTCGTCGGAGGGGAGGGAGCGCTGCTTGCCGTGCGGGAGGTCCCGCTTGTCCAGCGGCGCGTGGACGCGGACGACGATCTCGGCCGCACGGTCCGCGTCGAGCGCGTCCGTGACGTCGACGTCGAAGGGCAGGTAGCCGCCGACGTGCTCGGCGAGCAGCCGCCCGTTCACCCACACCCGGGCCTCGTGGTGCACCGCGCCGAAGCAGAGGAAGACGCGGTCGGCGCCCCAGCCGTCCGGCACCGTCACCGTCCGGCGGTACCAGGCCGTCGCCAGCCACGGCTCGTGCACGCCGGACGCCTCGCTGCTCCAGGCGAACGGCACGGTGATCCGGCTCGCCAGGCGGTCGGGCAGGTCCGCCGGACCGTCCGGCGCGAGGGTGCCGGACTCGTCGGGCTGGAGCTCCCAGGTGCCGTTGAGCGCGAGCCAGCGCTCGGAGCGGTCGAGGTCGGGACGCGGGTACTCGGGTCGGGGGACCGGGGTGGGGCTGGGGGACACGGCGTGACTCCGGTGGTCAGGGGGAGGGGGTGAGGGGACGGGAGGACGTGACGGCCGGTCAGCCCTTGAGGCTGCCGCCGACGATCCCGTTGACGAAGTGCCGCTGGAGCAGCATGAACAGGACGATGAGCGGGATCATCGCGATGGTGCTGGCCGCGAGGAGCTGGCCCCACACCGAGGCGAAGTCGGTGGAGATGTTGTTGCCGGTGATGTTCTGGGCCAGCGTCGACAGCACGACCTGCAGCGTCGCCATCCCCTCGGTCGAGGTGATGACGACCGGCCAGACGAAGTCGTTGTAGATGTTCATGATCGTGAGGACCGCGAGGCCGGCCAGTCCCGGCCGGATGACCGGGACGACGATCCGGGCGAAGATGCCCAGCTCGCCGCAGCCGTCGACGCGGGCCGCGTCGAGCAGCTCGTCCGGCACGCCGGAGATGACCTGGCGCATCCAGAAGATCGCGAACGCGTCGACCGCGCCCGGCAGGATGAGCGCCGGGTAGGAGTTGACCCAGCCGAACGTCTTCATCTCCAGCAGCAGCGGGATCATGAGGACGACGACCGGCAGCATGAGCGTCACCATGACCGTGCCGAACAGGATCCGCTTGCCGCGGAACTCGTACTTGGCGAACGCGTAGCCGGCGAGCGGCGCGAAGACCATCGTGATGCTGCCCTTGACCAGCAGGACGATCGCCGTGTTGAGGAACCCGGTCCCGATCGGCACGTTGGCGAACATCGCCTCGAAGTTGCTCAGCGTGAAGGCCGACGGGTCGAACGTGAGCGGCTCGCGGATGATCGACGCCGGCGGCTTGAACGCGGACGCGACGGCCCACAGGATCGGCCACAGGCTGAGCACGACGAGCAGGACGACGACGGCCCAGGAGAACGGTCCGGGCGGGCGCTCGATCATGGTCGAGCGACGACGGAGGGGAGTGAGCGCCACGGGTCAGTCCTTCGGCCGCAGGAATCGGATGGTCGCGAGCGAGAGCAGCACGACGATCACCACGAGCAGGAACGAGTTCGCGGCGCCGGTGCCGAGGTCGGACACCCGGATGTACTTGTAGAGGTTGTAGCCGGCCGTCGTCGTCGACCCGTACGGACCGCCCTGGGTGAGCATGAACGGCTCGGCGAACATCTGGAACACCGCGAGCGTCTGCATGACGACGAGGAACGCCGTCGTCCGGCGCAGCAGCGGCAGGGTGATCTCCCAGAGCTGACGCGCGTGGCTCGCGCCGTCGAGCGCGGCGGCCTCGTACACGTCGCCGGGGATCGCCTGGAGCCCGGCGAGCAGGATGATGACCGCGAAGCCCGTCGTCTTCCACAGGAACAGCAGCGCGATCGTCGGCTTGGCCCAGACCGTCGTCGTGAGCCAGCCGATGTCGGGCAGCCCGAACAGGCCGAGGAACGCGTTGACCGCGCCGTGGTTCTGGTCGAACGTGATGATCCAGACCTGCGCCATCGCGACCAGCGGCGTCACGAACGGCAGGAGCAGGAACGAGCGCGCCAGCCCCCGGCCCCGCATGAGGGTGTTGTTGAGGATGACCGCGGCGATCGTGCCGACGAGGATCTGGACGGGCACCGTCATGAGCCAGAGCGCGCCCGAGGTGGCGAGCGAGCTCCAGAACGCCGGGTTCTGCAGGAGGTAGAGGTAGTTGTCCCACCCGACCCACTGCGCCGTGCCGGCACCGCGCCAGTCCGTGAAGCTGAGCTGGAGGGCGAACAGCATCGGGTAGACGCCGAACGCGACGAAGAACGCGAGGAACGGCGTGACGAACAAGTAGGGCGCGAGGGTCCGGTACAGCCCCCTCCCGCGCCGCCGACGCGGCGCGGGAGGGGCCTGGACGACGCCCGGGGCGGTCGACGTGGCGAGGGTCATCCCCGGTCCACCAGGTTGGTCTGGATGTCCCGCGTCGAGTTCTCGATCACCTCGTCCGGCGTCATCGTCCCGTCGAGCAGACGCTGGAGGTTGTCGCCGAGGTAGTCGACGGCGCTGGGCCACCAGGACGGCGTCGGCACGCCGCCGGGCACCTCGTTCGCCGCCTGCGACGCGATCTCCCACAGGTTCTGGTCGCCGAGCGCCGGGACGGGGTCGAACAGCGGCTCGCCGCGCAGCGCGGGCAGGTAGGACGGGATCGAGGTGTTGAGCCCGCCGGGGTAGATCTCGTTCGGGCCGTAGACGAGCTGGTACCCCTCGGGGTCGAACACGAGGAACTCGTAGAACAGCCAGGCGAGCTCGGGGTTCTGCGCGTCCTTCGGGATCGCGAAGCTCGAGCCGCCCATGGCGCCCGAGCGCGCACCGCCCTCCTCCCAGGCGGGCAGGAGCATGGCGCGCCACGCGCCCTGCGTCTGCGTGAGCACCGTCTGCGGGACGTAGTCCCACCAGATCGACCACGGGACGAAGACCGTCGTCCCGTCGTCGAGGCGCTGCAGGTCGGTCGGGTCCATGTAGGTCGCCTTGGCGCCGAGGTCCTCCTGGACGACGGTCTGCAGCCAGCCGAGGATCTGGCGGTACTCGTCGGAGTCGAGCCGGAGGTTGCCCTCCTCGTCCGTCATGTTCGTCCCGGCCTGGTTGGCGAACATCTCGAGCCACATCTGGCCGAGGTAGGCGCCCTCCTCCAGCCGGATCGGGTAGCTGTCCGGGTTCTTCTCCTTGACCGTGCGCGCGGCCTCGAGGAGGTCGTCGTACGTCGCGATGGAGTCCGGGTCGACGCCGGCGTCCTCGAGCACGTCCGCGCGGTAGTAGAGCAGCCCCGGGTCGAGGTCCCACGGCACGCCGTAGAAGCGACCGTCCTTGCTGCCGACGGCGAGCTTCTGGGTCACGATGTCCTTCTCGTACGGCGCGAGCAGCTCCGTGAGGTCGTACAGGTGCGGGGAGAGCGTACTCACCTGGGAGTCGTCGATGAACGTCCCGTCCGGCACCTCGGCGCCCGAGATGAGCGTGTTGGCCAGCTTCGCGTCGATGTCGACGGCGAGGTGGTTGACCTTGATGTCCGGGTACTTCTCGTTGAACCGCTCGATGACGGTGTCGAACACCTGGAAGAGGTCGCCCGAGCGGTCCCAGATCGTGATCTCGCCGGACGGCTCGAAGTCCTCCGGCAGGGTCAGCGCGTCGCCGTCGCCGGCGTCGTTCGAGATGGACGGCCCGCAGGCCGCCACGGCCAGGGCGCCCGCCAGGAGCGCGCTCACCGCGAGCCCGGTCCGTCGCCATCGGCCGTGAGCTGCACTCACAACAGCCATGTCTTCACTCCTTCGTGTCAACGGGTGATGCCTGGCCGGCCCGAGGGCGACGACCAGTTGCATCGTGCGCAACCAGGCTAGTGCGCGACTTGCATCGTGCGCAAGTGCCCTGTTCGAGGCAGTGCATCGTGCGCAAGTGCGGGGGAGCGCGCTACAGTCGCGCCGTGGCGGTGACACTCAAGGACGTGGCGCGGCGCGCCGGGGTCTCCCCGCGCACCGTCTCGAACGTCGTCAACGGTCACGGGCCGATCGCGCCGGCGACGCGCAGCCGGGTCGAGGACGCGATCACGGATCTCGGCTACCGACCCAACGTCCTGGCGCGCACGCTCCGGACCGGACGCACCGGCATCATCGCGCTGGCCATCCCCGAGCTCGACGTCCCCTACTTCGCCGAGCTCGCCCGGTTCGTCGTCGAGGAGGCGGAGGCGCTCGGGTACCGCGTCATGCTCGAGCAGACCGACGGGCGGGTCGCCCGCGAGCGGGAGCAGCTCCGCTCCGGCCCCGCGCCGCTGTTCGACGGGCTGATCTTCTCCCCGATCTCGCTCCACGGGTCGGACATCCACCGGCTCGCGGCGCGCAGTCCCGTCGTGCTCCTCGGCGAGCGCTCGGACGACGGCCTGTGCGACCACGTGATGATCGACAACGTCGGCGCGGCCCGCGACGCGACGGCGCACCTCATCGCCTCCGGGCGGCGCCGCGTCGCGGCGATCGGGGACCAGCCGCACGTGACGGCGCGGATGCGGACGGCCGGCTACTCGGCGGCGCTCGCCGACGCCGGCATCGCCTTCGACCCCGAGCTGCTGGTGGGCGCCCGGCGGTTCCACCGCGCGGACGGTGCGACGGCCATGCGCGGCCTGCTCGCGGGCGGGGAGCCCCCGGACGCCGTGTTCTGCTTCAACGACCTGCTCGCGCTCGGCGCGATGCGGGTGATCCTCGGTGCCGGGCTGCGGGTGCCGGAGGACATCGCCGTCGTCGGCTTCGACGACATCGAGGACGGGCAGTACGCGACGCCGTCGCTCACCACGGTCGCGCCGGACAAGCGGTTCATCGCGCGGGAGGCGGTGCGGCGGCTCGTCGCCCGGATCGCCGACCCGGGCCTCGCGCCGCAGGAGGTCGAGGCGCCGTACGAGCTCGTCGTGCGGGAGTCCAGCGGCGGGTAGGCGCCCGGGGTGGGCGCCGGTGCCGGGGGTGGCCAGCAGTGGTGCCGGGGGCGCGCGGGCCCGTCGCGACGGGTCTCGGAGCCGGCCTCGTCGGGCCCCGCCCGGGGGCGCGGCGGCGCCGTCGCGAGTGACGAACGTCCCGTGCCCGGCCGGGCGCTCATCCTCTAGGCTCGTCGGTGGAGAGGTCCCCGCCAGACCGGGGACCGACCGGCACCCAGCTGGCCCATCCGGCGCCGGGCGACGAGCCCCGGTGGCCACCTGCAGAACCGACAGGAGCATTGATGGCTGCAATCATCGACATCCACGGCCGCGAGATCCTCGACTCCCGTGGCAACCCGACGCTCGAGGTCGAGATCATGCTCGAGGACGGCAGCTTCGCGCGCGCCGGCGTTCCCTCGGGCGCCTCGACCGGTGCGTTCGAGGCCGTCGAGAAGCGTGACGGCGACAAGAGCCGCTACCTGGGCAAGGGCGTGGCGGAGGCCGTCGCCGCCGTCAACGACGTGCTGGCGGAGGAGCTGCTCGGCTACGACGCGTCCCAGCAGCGCGAGCTGGACCAGGCGATGATCGACCTGGACGGCACCCCGAACAAGGGCAAGTACGGCGCCAACGCGATCCTCGGCGTCTCCCTCGCTGCGGCGCAGGCTTCGGCCAAGAGCGCCGAGCTCCCGCTGTTCCAGTACATCGGCGGCCCGAACGCGCACGTCCTGCCCGTCCCGATGATGAACATCCTCAACGGTGGGTCGCACGCCGACTCCAACGTCGACATCCAGGAGTTCATGATCGCCCCCGTCGGCGCGCCGACGTTCAAGGAGGCCCTGCGCTGGGGCTCCGAGGTCTACCACTCGCTCAAGTCCGTGCTCAAGGAGCGCGGTCTCGCGACGGGCCTCGGCGACGAGGGCGGCTTCGCGCCGAACCTCGAGTCCAACCGCGCCGCGCTCGACCTCATCCTCGAGGCCATCGAGAAGGCCGGCTTCAAGCCGGGCGAGGACATCTACCTCGCGCTCGACGTGGCCGCGACGGAGTTCTTCAAGGATGGCGTGTACAAGTTCGAGGGTGGCGACAAGTCGCCCGCCGAGATGATCGAGTACTACGTCCAGCTCGTGAACGACTACCCGCTCGTCTCCATCGAGGACCCGCTGAGCGAGGACGAGTGGGCCTCCTGGGCCGAGCTCGTGGCGCGCGTCGACGACAAGGTCCAGATCGTCGGTGACGACCTCTTCGTGACCAACCCCGAGCGTCTCGCCCGTGGCATCAAGGAGAAGTCGGCCACGTCGCTGCTCGTCAAGGTCAACCAGATCGGCACGCTGTCCGAGACCCTCGAGGCCGTCGCCATGGCGCAGCGCGCCGGCATGACCACGATGGTCTCGCACCGCTCCGGTGAGACCGAGGACACGACGATCGCCGACCTCGCCGTCGCCGTGAACGCCGGTCAGATCAAGACCGGTGCGCCCGCCCGCGGTGAGCGCATCAACAAGTACAACCAGCTCCTGCGCATCGAGGACGTGCTGGGCGACGCGGCGAGCTACGCCGGCCGCTCCGCCTTCCGCCGCCTGGGCTGAGTCGGTTCGACGAACCCCCCGTCCGGTCTCCGGGCGGGGGGTTCGTCGTTCCCGCGCCGAGGACGACCCGGCGCCGCGCACGCGTTGACCCTCGGGTCCGGCGGCGCGGCAGCTCAGCGACGGCGGAGGCGTGGTGCACCATGACGGGGTGAGTGCCCGAACGACGTCTCCGACGCGTGCCCCGGCGAAGCCCGGCTCGCGTCCGGCGTCCCGCCCGGGTGCACCGGGGCGGGCTCCGGCCAGGACGCGGGCGGGATCGAGCGTCCCTCCGGGTACCGCCGAGCGCGACGAGCCGCCCGAGTCGCGGCGCTTCACGATGCGCACGCTCGGTGTGGTCCTCGCGCTGCTCGTGGCGTTCATCATCCTGGCCCCGACGCTGCGGGCGTACGTCGCCCAGCAGGAGCAGCTGCGGGAGCTCAACGGCCAGCTCGCGCAGACGCAGGAGCGGATCGCGGCCACCGAGGCGGAGCTCGCGCGGTGGCAGGACCCCGAGTTCATCAAGGCCCAGGCGCGCGACCGGTTCTCCTACACGCTGCCGGGCGAGACGCTCTACCGCGTCATCGATCCCGAGACGGTGACCGGGGACGGCACGTCGACGGAGGACGACGGCGACAGCCGCGCCGGCTACGAGCCGTCCGTCGCCGATCCCTGGTACGTGTCGGTCTGGTACTCGGTCGACGTCGCGGGCGCGGCCGCCGAGACGATGCGGACCGAGGCAGCGGAGCGAGCCGCGTCGGACGAGGCGCCGGCCGGGACGGACGAGGCTCCCGCCGAGGGTGGCGAGGGGGCCGACCCGGCCACCGGCACCGATGCCACCGGCACCGATCCGGGCGAGGGTGGCGCCGCGGGCTGACGCGTCGGCTCGGCCCGGCCCTCCCGCTCGCCGGCAGCTCCCGGTGCTCCGCCGCGTCGTCCTCGGCGACAATGGTGGGGTGATCGACCCCGAGAGCCAGCCGACGCCCGGCGTCGCCGGCGTGCGCGCGCACCGCGACCTGCCCGGCACCGATGCCCGCGAGGGCGCGGTGGCGGTCGAGGCGCCGGCCGCGTCCGCGCCGGCCGGGTCGGCGTCGTCCGGGTCGGCGTCGTCCGGTGGGGAGGCGTGGGGGGAGGGCCGTGTCGACGAGGCGGACCTCGCGGCGGTCGCCGAGCAGCTCGGCCGCGTGCCCCGCGGCGTCGTCGAGGTGGCCGCGCGCTGCGTCTGCGGACGCCCGACGGTCGTGCGCACGGCCCCGCGCCTGCCCGACGGCACGCCGTTCCCGACCACCTACTACCTCACGGCGCCCGGCGCGGTGGCCGCGGTGTCGACGCTCGAGGCGAACGGCGTCATGGCCGAGATGACGCACCGGCTGGCCGAGGACCCCGAGCTGGCCGCCCGCTACCGGGCGGCGCACGAGGACTACCTCGACCGGCGCGCCGAGCTGGGCGACGTCCCCGAGATCGCCGGCATCTCGGCCGGCGGGATGCCCGCGCGCGTCAAGTGCCTCCACGTGCTCGTCGGGCACGCGCTCGCGCGGGGGCGCGGCGTCAACCCGCTCGGCGACGAGGCGCTCGACCTCATCGCCGACGAGTGGCGCCCAACCCGCTGCACCTGCTGAGGCGCGCCGACCGGCGCCGGCGTGACCGCGGGCTAGGGCTTGACGCGCCCCGCGGCCAGGTAGGTGATCGGCCCGACCCAGTTGACCGCGAGCGACAGCGCCCACGGCAGCTTGTGCCCGCCCTTGACCTGCTCGGCCGGCCGGTGCCACAGGTCGTACGCCGCCCACGCGGTGAGCGACACCTGGACGGCCCCGAGCACGACGATCGCGCGGCGCTTGCCTCGGCCGAGGTCCTCCCACCGCTCGTGCGGACTCTCGTGTGGACGCTGCTTGCGGGCCATGGCTCCTCCTCGGGTGCGCGTCCCCCCATTCTCACCCCGCCGGAGGATCGGCGGGAGGCGATCCGCGGGCGTCCCCGGGACAGGGAGCCCGGCCGTCCCTAGCATGGCGCCATGCACCGCCGCACCCGGGCCGTCCTCGGCGCCCTCCTCCTCGGTCTCCTGTTGACCGGCTGCGTGCGGCCGTCGGACGCCGGGCACGCCGCGTCGCCCGCCGCTGGGACCACCACGGCCGGGACCGCCGCGACGGCCGACGCGACCGCGGCGTTCGACGTCGACCACCTCGGCCTCGCCTTCCTGCTCCCGGACGGCTTCGTCGCGACCGACGACGGCGGGTTCGACTTCTCGGCCGAGCGGGCCGACCCGGTCGCGAGCGTCACGGTCGTGGCGGGCGAGATCCCCGACGGGGAGTACCCCGCGCGGGACGGCGAGATGGTCTCGACCAGGACGATCGACGGCGTCGAGGTCATCGTCGTCGAGGGCTCGGCCATGGCGGGGCTGCCCGGTGGTATCGCCGCGAACATGCTCCTGGCGCGCAACGGGGAGCGGTCGTTCTCGCTCATCATGTCCTGCGAGGAGGCCGACCTCGCGGCCGCCTGGTCCGTGCTGATGGACTCGCTCGACCTCACGGCGGGGGCCGGCTGAGCAGGCTGGCCCGGGTGAGGCTGCCGCGGGTGAGGCTGCCGCGGCCGTGGCGCGTCCGCAGCCCGTCGACCGTCGCGTCGAGGGTCGTCGCCGACTCCCCGAGCATCGGCTGGTAGGCGCCCACGTCCGACAGGTCGGTCAGGGCGACGCCGACGAGCGTCAGCCCGCGTCGCGCGATCGTCGCGACGTCGCGATCGAGCAGTCGTCGGGCCGTCTCGGCCACGCGCGCCGTCGATCCGGTGGGATGTCCGAGCCGGTGCGAGCGGCTGGCCCGGGTGAAGTCCCCGTAGCGCAGCCGGACGACGACGCCCCCGGCCAGCAACTCCGCCGACCGCAGCCGCTCGCACACCCGGTCGACGAGCGAGAGCAGGACGCCCTCGACCTCCCGCCACGGACGCGGCCGGCTCCCCAGGGCCTGCTGAGCGCCGATCGAGCGGCGGGTCTCGGCGTGGACGCGCGTCTGCGTGAGCCCGTGGACCGCGCGGTACAGGTGGTGGCCGCCGCCCGGTCCGAGGATCCCGACGAGGAGGCCGAGGTCGAGGTCGGCCACGTCGCCGGCGGTGTGCAGGCCGAACCGTGCGAGCCGGCGCGCGGTCACCGGTCCGACGCCCCACAGCCGGCCGAGCGGGAGCGGGCCGAGGAACGCCGCCTCCTCCCACGGCTCGACCACCAGCAGCCCGTCCGGCTTGGCCACGCCGCTCGCGACCTTCGCGAGGAAGGGCGTCCGCGCCACGCCGGCGGTGATCGCCAGCCCGACCTCCTCGCGCACCCGCCGCCGGACCCGCGCGGCGATGTCGCTGGGCGCCCCGTCGATCCGGCGGAGGCCGGCGACGTCGAGGAACGCCTCGTCGATCGAGACGCCGCGGACGTTCGGCGTCGTGTCCCGGAAGATCTCGAACACCGCGCGCGACGCCGCCGTGTAGGCGTCGAACCGCGGTCGGACGACGACGAGGTCGGGGCACAGCCCGCGCGCCTGACGGATGCCCATCGGCGCCTGGACGCCCAGCCGCTTCGCCTCGTAGCTCACCGCCAGCAGGACGCCGCCGCCGACCGCGACGGGGCGCCCCCGCAGCCGGGGCGAGTCCCGTTGCTCGACCGAGGCGTAGAACGCGTCGAGATCGGCGTGGATGACGGTGGCTCGCGCCCCGTCCGGACTGGTCATGCCCAGAGAGTCGCACGACGGTACGACATCCGACCCGGGGTGGGTCGGACGGCGACCGCGACGCGTCGGATGTCGGTGGGGCGCAATAGGCTCCTCGTCGTGACTCGCGTTGCTGCCATCGACTGTGGGACGAACACCGTCCGCCTCCTCATCGCCGACGTCCTCCCGGGCGTCGGCACGACCACCGAGGTGGTCCGCACCGGGACGGTGACGCGGCTCGGCCAGGGCGTCGACCGGACCGGCCGGCTCGACCCGGAGGCGCTGGGCCGGACCCTCGACGCGCTGCGCGAGTTCGCGGAGCTGATCGCGGCGCACGACGTCCAGCGCACCCGGTTCGTCGCGACGTCGGCGACCCGCGACGCCGAGAACGCCGGTGAGTTCGCCGGCGCGGTCGAGGAGATCCTCGGGATCCGCCCCGAGGTGGTGACCGGCGCCGAGGAGGCCGAGCTGTCGTTCGCCGGGGCGGTGTCCGTCGCCTCCGGTGAGCACCCGGGTCCCTACCTCGTCGTCGACCTCGGCGGCGGCTCGACGGAGCTCGTCCTCGGCGAGCGCGAGCCCGTCGCGGCCATCTCGCTCGACGTCGGCTCCGTGCGGCTGCACGAGCGGCACCTGCACTCCGACCCGCCCACCCAGGCCGAGATCGACGCGGCCGCCGCCGACGTGCGCGAGGCCCTCGACCGCGCGGCCGGCGCGGTCCCGCTGGGGGAGACCGCGACGCTCATCGGCGTCGCGGGAACGGTCACGACGCTCACGGCGCACGCGCAGCGCCTGCCCTCGTACGTGCGCGAGCGGATCGACGGGGCCGTGCTGCCCACCGGGATCGTGCTCGCCGCGGCGCAGGACGTGCTCCACCTGACCCGGGCCGAGCGCGGCGAGCTGCCCTACCTGCAGCCCGGCCGGGTCGACGTCATCGGCGCGGGCGCGCTGGTGTGGTTCGAGGTGGTCTCGCGCGTGCTCGCCGAGGTCGAGGCCGCGGGCGGCGAGCTCGCCAGCGTCGTGACGAGCGAGCACGACATCCTCGACGGCATCGCCCTCTCCCTGCGCTGACGGTCGGACACGCCGTGCCGGGCTGTGTTCCGCGCACTACTTCGTATTCCGCGCTACTGTGTCGTCACGAACACCGCTCCGAGGTGGGAGCGCCTGATCCGGGAGGTCCGATGGACACCACTCAGCTCCTCAAGGGGGTGCTCGACGTCGCCGTCCTCGCCGTGGTCCGTCGTGAGGACTCCTACGGCTACGACGTCGTGCGCAAGCTCCGGGCGGCCGGCCTCGCCGAGGTCGGCGACGCCTCGGTCTACGGCACGCTGCGTCGCCTGTACGCGAACGGCTCGCTCACCAGCTACGTCGTCCCCTCGGAGGAGGGGCCGCACCGCAAGTACTACGGAGTCACCCCGCAGGGGCGGACCGCGCTGGCCCACCAGGCCAAGCAGTGGGACGAGTTCTCCGCCACCCTGTCCGACCTGCTCGCCGACGCGGAGGCCTGAGATGAGCACCCTGACCCGTTCCGAGGCCGTCACCTTCTACGCTGCCCGCGTCCGCGCGGCCCTGCACCCGCTCACGCCCGACGTCGTCGACGACCTGACCGACGGCCTCGAGGCCGACCTCACCGAGGCGGTGCTCGACGAGCTGGAGCTCACCGAGGGCGACGACGGCGAGCGCCCCGGCGCGGCGCTCGCCTCGCTCGACCCGGACGCGCTCGAGGCGCGGTTCGGCGCTCCGGACGCCTACGCCGCCGAGCTGGCCTCGGCCGCGGGCGTCGAGATCGGGGACGGAGACGCCGACGGCGCCGCCGTCCCGCGCCCGACGATGCGCGAGCGGCTGGCGGCCCGGCGGCAGCGGGTGCGGGCGCGGGTCGAGGCGTTCGCCGAGGCGAACCCGCTCGCGCGGACGGGGCTCGAGATCCTCGCGGTCCTGCGGCCGGTCTGGTGGGTCGCGCGCGGCTGGGGCTGGTACGTGGTGGGCTTCGCGCTGCTCGGGCGCCAGGTCGCGAGCTACCGCCACCTCTACCTGCCGGGCCATCTCCTGGGCTGGCTGGTCCTGCTGACGTTCGTCGTGCTGTCCGTGCAGCTCGGCCGGGGGAGGTACTGGCAGGGGCGCTGGACCCGGCGGCTCGGGCTGGTCGCAAGCTGGGTCGGCGGCATCGCGGCGTTCGTGGCGCTGGTGAACGTCACGTCGATCACCACGACCGACTACTCCGGCAGGGAGCACGCGGCGTACGTGATGGGTCTGGACGAGCGCTCGAACGGCGTCTACATCGACGGCGCCGCCGCCACGAACCTGTTCGTCTACGGTCCCGACGGACAACCGCTCCCCGACGTGCGGATCGTGGACCAGGCGGGGCGCTGGGTGGTGCTCTCGTCCCCGTGGGACGGCCGCCGGACGTGGAACGACGTCGACCCGGAGGAGGCGGCGTGGTGGTCGGAGGACGTGCCCCTCGCGCTGTTCGACGAGGACACCGCCGTCAACCAGTACCCGCTGGTCTTCATCAACCGGGACGAGGGTGGCTACCCGGCGGTCGAGCGGGACGAGGAGGGGAACCTGCGGCTCCCGACCGGCGCCGACCTTGCGCAGCCCGTCTGGCCACAGCCCTCGCTCCTGCCGCTGCCGGGGTTCGAGCAGCCCGCCGCGGTGACGCCGAGCCCGGAGCCCACGGCCGGTGCGGCCGAGCCGTCGGCCGCGCCGACGGGGGAGACCGAGCCCGGCGCGGAGACGGAGCCCGACGCGGAGACGGTGACGTCGCCCGAGCCCGAGGCGTCGACCGGCGCCGGTGCCGCGCCGGAGGCGACGGCGGGGCCCTGAGGTCGGGCGGTCGCTCGGGCGGCGCGGTCGCGGGGCGGCGGCGTCCGGGCGGTGCGGCTACGGGGCGTCGGCGGCGGCGATAATCGGGAGATGAGCGAGCACCCCCGACCCGTCGACGGCGAGACCCGCGTCCGCGAGGCGCTCGACCGTCTCGGCGTTCCCCACTCGGTGACGCGGCACGGCCGGGTCGGCTCGCTCGCCGAGGCGGCCGCCGCCCGCGGCGTCACGCCCGACCGGCTGGTCAAGACGATGGTCGTGCGCCGCGGCGAGGACGACTTCCTGCTCGTCCTCGTGCCGGGTGACCGCACGATCTCCTGGCCGAAGCTGCGCGCGCTGCTGGGCGTCAACCGGCTGTCGATGCCGGACGCCGCCACGGCGCTCGCGGCCACCGGCTTCGAGCGCGGCACGATCACGCCGCTCGGCACGATCCGGCCCCTGCCCGTCGTCGCCGACGCGTCGATCGCCGGGACCATCTCCCTCGGCGGTGGCGCGCACGGTGTCGGCGTCACGGTCGACGCCGACGAGCTGCTGCCCGCCATCGGTGCGACGTCGGCGGACGTGACCGATCCGGAGTGAGGGGCCGGAGCTCCCGTGGGTGACGATGCACACAGGGATGCCCGTTCCCTGGGTCATAAGGCCCACCTAACATGGATACAAGAGGTGACCGCGCCTGACCTGCACAGATGCTGGTCTGGGGGCTCAGTGGGGGCTCTCGCGTCGAGCCTGTCGGCGTTGCCGACCGCTACGGCGTCTGCCCACCGCCCGGGTCGTCGTCGAGGACCCAGATGCGTTCGAGGGGCTCGCCGGTCCACTCGTGTCGGCCGCGGGTGACGAGGTGGGCGCGGCGGGTGACGTCGCTGGCGGGGATCCAGGCGGCGGTGGTGCGCCAGCGGTGGTCGAGTACGCGGACGCAGACGTGGGTGGTGGTCCAGGCGAGGGCGACGGTGTCGCGTAGCTCGGGGCCGTCGGTCTCCCAGTGCAGGCGTGCGATGACGGGGATGGGCCCGGGCGGGGTCCGCGCCTCGGTGTAGCGCTGGGGCGCGCCGACGGAGTTGGTGAGGTGCTGCTCGGCCTCTGCGTTCTCGCGCCAGGACCGGATCCTGGGCTCGGGCCGTGAGGAGGGGTGGTGGTCGCCGGTCATGGGCCCGAGTGTGCGCGGGGGGTCCGACATGTCCAACATGTGAGATTCCTCCCGAGGGGCTGGACTGTCCTAAATTAGGACAGTAGTGTGGGTGTCGTCGAGGTCAGGGAACCGTCCCAGACCCAGCCCGAAGGGGAGCCAGGACCATGACCAGGACCGTTACGATCGACGTCGCCACCGAGGGCGACGTCACCCGCCAGGTCGTCACCGTCGCGGAGTGGGGTGAGCACCAGATCGCCCGCTGGACGTTCCCCGGCTACGCTCCGGAGACCCAGATCGCGTGGGCGGAGAGCCCCACGCCCGAGCTGACGGCGTGGTGCTCCTGCGGTCACAGCACCCGTGAGGTCGGCACGCAGTCCTCGACCGACCGGGTGATCGACCGGCACGAGAAGCACGCCCTTGCGGCCGTGTCCAGCCCGGTCGAGCGGGTCGCCTGACCATGGGCAGCGACACGGCCCGCGGGGGCATGACCTACTACGAGTTCAGCGATCGGGTCGAGGAGTCGCTCAACGCGTTCGAGCGGTCCCACGGCATCACGGCGACGACGCGCGGGGGCGACCTTCTGGAGGTGCTGGAGAACCTCGTCGAGTGGGCGGCGCTCGACGCCGGCAGCATCGAGTGCTGGCCCGACATCCACGGGATGCCGGTCACCTGGTACGCGCCCGCCGATGTCGCGGCCTACATCGCGGCGTGGGGAGCTATCAGCGACACGGCCGACCGGCTCTCCGAGTGGCGCTCGACGGCGCACCAGTACACGTGATCCGGCCCTAGCCTGGAGGCATGAGCATGGCCGAGCGCACCACCACCATGACCGCGGCCGAGTACCGGGCCATCCGCGAGCACCTCGGCCTCACCGGAGACGACCTCGCCGCGATCCTCGACGTCGGCGAGCGGCAGGGGCGTCGCTGGGAGAACGGTGCGACCCGCATCCCCGCCGGGGTCACGCGCGAGCTCGGTGCCCTGGTGGACGCGACCGATGCCGAGGTCGCCCGCCTGATCGCCGAGCACCCCACCGGGCGGCCCCTGCTGACCTGGCGCGACGAGGAGACCTACGCCGCCGACAACCCCGGCACGCAGTGGTCCGCGCGCTGGCACCGAGGCGTCGTCGCCCGCGTCCTGACCGCCCGCCCCGACCTCACGATCGCCTACCACGACGACCCGACCGGCTGACCCACCACCGCCCAGGCCAGGGAGACCGTCCCAAGCCGAGACTCACCAGGAGCACACCATGACGACCGATCCTCTCGCGCGCCTGCTCGACGGGCTCGACCCCACCACCGCCGAGCTGCTCGAGCGGCATCTCGCGCCGATGCGTCAGCGCACCGGCACCAACCACGCCGGCTACCTGACCCAGTGGCGGACCTGGCTCGCCGGCCTCGACGCCGCTCCCGCGCTGCTCGAGGCGCGCGAGCGGCACGTGCAGGCGTGGGTGTCGGCGATGCTCGACAGCGGAGCCGCGGCCACGACCGTCTCGGCCAAGATGACGTCTCTGCGGGCCCTGTACGGACGTGCGCTGCGCGAGGGTCTCGTCGCCGAGGACCCGACTCGGTGGGTGCGCGACCCAGTCCGCGCGCGCCGCTCAACCCGGCTCTGGCTCGACGACACGCAGTCGGTGGAGCTGCTCGACGCCGCCGACGCCCACGCCGACCCCGCGCTGCGCGCGGCGATCTACCTGTGGCTGATGGTCGGATGCCGGCCCGCCGAGCCGCTGCACTGCGACGTCACCCACCTCGGCAGCTACGACGGGCAGACTACGCTCTATCTCCCGCAGCGCAAGGGCGGCGACGCTTCGACCGTGGCGCTCTCGCGCCTGACCGGGCTGGCCGTGCACGCGGCCGCCGGCGAGCGCACCAGCGGCCCGCTCCTGCTCGGCCCGGATGGTCAGCGCGCGCGCCTCGACCCGATGCGCCGGGCGATGCGTCGGCTGATCCGCGAGCACACCGGGCTCTCGCGGCGTCTCCAGCCCTACGGGTTGCGGCTGACGTTCGCCACGGCCGCGCTCGATGCCGGCGTCCACGAGCGCGAGCTCGCGGCGTACATGGGCCAGCGGACCACAGCCACGATCCCCGTCTACGATCAGACCCGTGGCCGCGTGAGCATCGAGCGCGCACCCACCCACGCCGTCGAGCACCGCCTCGGCCGCGACCCCGAGACGGCCGCGGCCTGACGCCACGGCCGGCATTGCTCCCCGCCGCGAGCGGGGATGACCCAGGGCCGATCCTGCCAGTCGGCCGAGACCGCCGGTGCTCCCCACCTCGTGCGGGGCATGACGAAAGCGCCCCCCGCCGTTGGCGGGGGGCGTCGTGCTGTGCGGGGTCAGTCGTTGGCGACGAGGTAGTACATGATGCGCCACCCCTCGGGGACCTGCGCGCGGACCATGTCGCGCGCCTCCTCGTAGGTCTCCGCCGTCGCCACGAGGTCCCGCGTCTGCCGGTCCGGAGCCTTGTCGTGGTGGGACGGAGGGATCGTCTCGATCGGAGCCGTCACGGTGAAGGACATGGTGGCGAGCGTACGACGAAGCGCCCCCACCACCTCGCGCGAGGTGGTGGGGGCGTCGACGTGTCTGGTGGGGCTAGCTGTGGTCGGCGCAGCAGGCGAGGGCAGCGGCGCGGGAGCGGTAGACGGTCTCGCAGACGTCGCACATCCACTCGGTCACGCCGTCCCACTGCGCCACGGGGGTGACCATCAGTCGGGGTCCACGGAGGACGGGAGGGTGTCGCGGGGCGGGTGGATGCCGAGTCGCTCCAGGGCGTACCGGGCGACGTCGCCCTCGGGGAGCGCGGCCGCGACCATCGACAGGGACTCGCGCTGACTCGTGGTGAGCGCGTCGAGGACGGGTGTGGCGTGCCGGCCGGCCGGCGTGGTGTTGGCGGCGGCGACGAGGCCGACGGCGGCGCCCACGTAGGCGTAGATCGCCAGCGCCGTCGCGACCCAGGCCGCGTCGGTCGCGATGTCGATGGAGCCGAGGACCACACCGAGGACGGCGTAGACCATGTAGATCGGCTGGCGGACACCAGCCGGGAGGATGTCGATGAGCACGGGAGTCTCCTAGGTCAGGGTTGGGCTTGCGGTCAGGCGGTGGTGGGGCGGGGGCGTGGTGGGGGTCCCTCGCCGCGGTAGATCTGGTCGACGAGCTGGCGGGAGTAGTCCTGCTCGATCGTGAGCTGGGCCTCGACGCGGTCCAGGCGGCTACGCAGGGTGCTGATCTCCTCCTGCATCTGGTCGATCAGCGCGTCCCTGTCGGCGACTGTGTCGCGCCGCTCGGCAGCCTCGGTCCCTCGCACGCCCACTCGCCGATCCGAGAGTGTCTTGACTCCGGTCCACGCGGCAGTGGCGATCGCGACGATGGTCGTGCCCACCAGCCCCCAGTCCTGGAGGGTCACCCCGCGGCCTCGACGTGGCGGTCGTGCTCGCGTCGCAGGCGCCCGCGGACGACCAGGAGGTCGACCCAGCGGATACCCAGGGCGATCACCAGGGCGGTGATAGCCGATGCCTGCGCTGTCCGGGTGGGGGCGTCGACCACGATGCCCCAGATGGAGATCGCGTAGACGATGACCGCGCCGATGAGTAGTGGGAGCGCGACGAGCTCGAGGCGGTAGCGGCGAGTGAGGGACCCGTACAGGCATCCGAGCGCGCCGAGGATCGCGAGCGTGCCCCACGCGTCCGTGATGAACGCGGGCATCTGAGCCCCGATCGTCTGCGGGGTGAGCCACACCGCCCCGGCCCCCATCAGGAGGAGCGCCAGGTAGAGCACGGCTCGCAGGAGGTAGAGGCCGACTGCCGCCCATCGGGGGTGCGCGAGGTAGGGCATCGCCGATCCCCGTCTCAGCCTTCGTTGCGGCGGGAGAGTGCGCCTGCGCGGTCCCACTCGATGGGCAGGACGGTGTCGGGGATGTAGTCCCCGGCCGCGTCGCGGGGGTTGCCGATGGCGTACCCCCACAGTCGCTTCGCCGTGGCGTACCCGTTGGCGTCTGCGGAGAGGTTGATGAAGACGCCGGGGCCGGTGAGGGCGAGCGCGCCGTCGCCGATGCGCTTGATGAGGTTGAGTCGCATGTCGTCGTCCTCCTCGGACGTAGTGGCCGGTGGTGCCGGCACGGGAGACGGAGCAGCCGGAGCGGCCGGGGTCGTGGTGGTGGGGATCTGGTTGGAGCCGATGCTGGCGGTGGGGCGGACCAGGTAGGGGGCCGGGTCGACCGCGGAGGAGGCGGACCTGGAGGGCCACAGCTCGAGGTGGACGTGCGCGCCGGTCTGGACCCCGGAGTTGTCGGTGACGCCGACGACCTGCCCGGCCGTGACCTTCGCGCCGACCTTCACGGTGGGGGTGATGTGTCCGAGCAGCACGGTCACGGTCCCGGTGTCGATCAGGACACCGTTGCCGGAGCGGCCCGAGGCCAGCACCGTCCCCGTGGAGGCCGACTGGCCTCGCTTGCGGCCCGTCACGGCCTTGGTGATGGTGCCCGAGACCGGGGCCAGGACGTCCTCCCCGTACCCTCGCCCGGTCGCGATGTCAGCGCCGAGGTGCGCGGAGACGACCCCGGTGACGGGATGCACGCGCCGGGGGGAGTAGGCCGATGAGACCCGGCCGCCGGCGAGGGGGTAGAGCAGAGACGGGAGTCGGGCAGCCATGAGGGTCTCCTGGGGGTAGGTGATGTCGGGCAGCAGGCCCGCGTGGGTCCAGCGGCTGAGCCCGCCCTGATAGGTGCTGGTCCAGGGGCCCTCGACCACGCGGGGGGTGCGGGCCTCGATCACCCCAGTGCCGGTCGAGAGGCCGTCGTGCCCGACCCGGTAGAGCAGCGCACCGGGTGTCGTGCGGGCGGCCTCGACCGGGATCGGGATGCACGCGGCGATCTGCGCCGCCGACCCGTGCGGGATAGTCACGCCGAGGTCCGCCGCCGCGAGGGAGATCAGCCCCGAGCAGTCCAGACCCGCCGCCGTCTTCCCGCCCCACTCGTAGGGGACGTCCAGGTAGGCGCGGGCCGCGGTGACGAGATCCGCACCCGACGTGGGGGTGGTCATCAGACGGCCGTGAGGGTCAGGACCGCGCGCCCGAACGTCGTCGAGGCCGAGCCGCCGCTGGTGTATCCACGGACGAAGAAGCTGTGGCCGCCGGCGGGAAGGTCGAGGGGGTAGAGCATCGAGGGCCACTGGTGGTAGGCGGTGGACTCGGAGTGCCAGGAGCGGGACTTGGAGAGCGTCGAGCCCTGGTAGACCCTCAGCTCCCCGGCGGCGTTCCCGACGGGACGGGCCTGGTACTCGGCGAAGACAAGGACTCGCTGCGGGCCGGTCAGAGTGATCGACGCTGCGGCGAGGTTGCTGGTCTCGATGGTGGCCGCGACGGTGGCGGACACGGAGGCGAAGTCGTTTCCGGCGGGTGCCGCGTAGGCCGACCCGGGGCGCGTCCAGGTGGTGCCGTCGGTGGTGTACTCGATCCCTCGGCCCACGCCGGCGTCCGCGCGATGCACGTAGAGCGGGCGCGCGGGTGTGGGGGTCCAGCCGAGTCCAGCGACCAGGGCCGACCTCGCGGTCGTGTTGGCGACGGGCACGATGATCGACCCGCCGAGGGAGGTCGCGAGGGCGCGCATGTCTCCCGACGGGTCGAACGCGTCGGAGTCGAGCGGGACGGTGAGTTCGAGCTCGTTGAGTGCCATCGGTGCCTCCTAGGTGGTCCATGTGAGAGAGATGAGGCCGGAGCGGGGATCAGCGGACAGGCCGACGACTCCGAGGTAGGGGGCGCCCCAGCAGCCGATCCCGCCGCCGGCGTCGACGATGGCCTGCCCCCATGCGGCGGGTAGATCGACCCAGCCGCCGCCCCACCCGGCGGGCAGGGTCACGGTGTGGGGTCCGGCGGCCCCGGTGAGGTTCCCCTCGGGGCGCGTCGAGGACGTGTGCCGGTAGAGGTTGATCGCCAGGCCCGAGTTGTAGGAGCCGATCCGCTCACGGGCGGGGACCCAGATCGCGGCGGCGGTGATCGTGCGGCCGGCCAGCACGGAGGGGCGGGCCCCGTAGAACCAGCCGCCCGTGCTCGGGGCTTCGCCGCCGTAGCGCCACTGGCGGACACTGTCGCCGTAGCGGCGCCACCCGGACGCGGACCCCCAGGTCGAGGACTCCACCGCCGCGAACTCATCCACCCCGGTCGTGGGGGCGGGCGGGGGAGGGGCTGGCGGTGTCGCACCGCCCGGGTCGGCACCCGGCCCGGGGTCAGGGAGTGTGGACGCGGCGCTCGGCCAGATCCACGGCGTGGAGGAGGCCCAGTCCAGCCGGACCAGCGACCCTGACGCGGGTGGTGTGCCGACGTAGCGGCACTGCACGGTGCCCGCGGCCGTCAGGACAGGGACCATGCCAGCGACCGCTGACCCGCTGATCGTGCCGGTCAGGGGCCGCGCCCCCGTGTGGACGTGCCCCAGGACGTAGGCCGACCCTGCGCGCACGATCACCGCGACGGAGTCGCCCTCGGTCGGGATGTAGGCCCCGACCCACAGCGGCGCGAGAAGCACGCCGCCGACGTTGACGCGTAGGACCCCGGCCGCGTCGGCCTGCACGGTGCCCAGGACCAGATCCCAGGGGACCACGGGCGGGCTAGCCACGGGCCACCCGCTGCGCGACGGCCTCGAGAGTCTGCGTCGGGACGGCCACGGTGAGACTCATCGCCTTGGCCGGGGTCGAGCCCGCACCAGAGACCGACCGTGCGGCCAGCTCGACTACCCGGCCCGGGAGCGACGCCTCGTCCACGCTGGTGGCAGCGACGACCGTCACCCAGTCGTGGACCTGGATGCCCGGGTGGAAGTGGCACTCGACGTCGATCGTCGTCTCCCCGCGAGCCTGCCGTGTCGCCAGGAGCCGGGCGGCGTCGGAGTCGACGCCTGCCTGGCTGGTCGCGGGCGAGGCGTGGAACATCAGCCGGGGCCCGAACGGGCCCGACCACGCGAGCGGCCCGTTCTCGATCCGGGCGCGGCCCACGAGCTGCACCCGGGTCCCGGCCTGGTCGACCTCCGCACGGGAGGTGACCCCGTTGTAGACGGCCTCGTCGGACAGGGACGTGCCCACGCGCACCAGGGCGCCCTCGTCCCCGCCCTGGACGGTCCACACCGGCTCCGACACTGCCGGGATGATCTGCAGCGACCCGTCCGGGCCCATCCGGTGGACCGCGTCGAGCGCGGCCAGGTGGTCCTCGACGGCATCGAGACGGCCCTCGTCGTACACCAGGCCTGCCGGTCGGCCCATGTCGGCGATCCCGCGGACGTCGACTGCCGCACCCACCGCTGCCATCAGCCGGACCACCTCACCCAGACGGGTGGGCTTCGTGGGGACGTCCGCGTCGAGACGACACAGGACCGCCGTGGACTGCGGGTCGGAGTCCGCCGTCAGCGTCACCTGCCCACCGGAGTGGACCCGACGAGCCCCGTCCGGGCCCGTGCGCCACACCGCCCCCGGGTCCGCCCGACGGATCCGGAAAATCCCCCACGGGACACGCAGCCCAGTGGTGCCGGAGACCCAGGCGACGCTCAGCCGCGACCCGCCCGGAGCGAGGAGATCACCCATGCCCCACGGGGTCAGCCGGCCGCCGTCGTCATCGACCGTGAGCGTGAGCTGGTCCGGGACCTGCCGGTCCGCGGACGAGATCGCCCACGACTGCACCCCCAGCCGGACCGGCACCCCGGTGCCACGCCAGGCGACGACCTCCAGGGTGTCGCCCACACTGGTCCCCGCGACCTCAGCCGCCAGGTCCTCCCACACATCCACCGGCACACGCATCAGGGCCTCCTACGGCTCGGGGCTCTTGAGCCAGTCGATGTACGTGTCACCCGGGCGCGCAGCCCGCGTCTGCGCATAGGTCGACGCCGGCCACATCGCCCGCACCTGCGCATAGGTCCAGAACGGGACGCTGATGCGCGTGCTCACGGGGCGGACCTGGTGGATCGTGAGCTGCCAGTCGTGCAGCAGCCCCAGCACCCCACCCACGATCGGCGCATCCGTCACGTCCGGCGCGACCACATGCGCCACAGCATCCAGCCCCAGATCCGGCGGCAGGCCACGCAGCACGATCTGCGACCCCGACGCGATCAGCGCCCGCATCGCGGTCACGAGCGCGCCCTGCGCCGCCGCCGCAGCCCGCAGATGCAGCCCCATCCCCACCGGCGCCATCCGTGGCCCCACAGCCGCCGCCGGGTAGGCCGACCCGTCCGTGGTCACCATGTCCACGACCTGACGCCGGGACTGCTCACCCAACGACGGCGACAGCAGACTCAGCCCCGCCTCGCCCCGCACGCACTGGACAGGGACCGCGCCGCGCGGGCTCAACGGATCCTGGATCCACGCCACATCCGAGACGACCGTGACCGGAGCAGAGACAGCCGTCTCACCCGCCACCGTCACCCGGTAGATCGACGGGACGTTCAGCGGGCAGACATGGTCACGCACATACGTCGACCCCACGATCGACCCGGCACGTGACCGCACCCGCCGCCACGACCCGCCACCATCCCACGACACCTCGAACACCGCCGGGCCCGACCCAGCACCCGACACCGTCAACCCAACCATCGGCGGCGGACCAGCCAACGCCTCAGCCACCAGCACCATCACCATGCCGTCCCCCTCGTCGCCCGCTCCGACCCAGCCGACCGTGCCGCACCGGCCACAGCCGCCTGCGACAACCCAGCCGCCACCTGCGCGAGCTCGCGCGCCAGGTGACGGACCGACTCCGGAGCGAGGACCGTGGGGACGACTGCTGGGTTCGACGGGACGGCTGCCGCCGAAGGCGATTGAGCCAGGACCCCACCCGCGTCCATCGGGAGCACGAACCGTCCGAGTCGCCGCGCGGTCTCGTCGAAGATCGCGTGCGACCGGGCCGTGTTCTCGATCGGGATGTAGGCCTCGTCGCCGCGGGGACGGTCTCCGATCACGCGCCACGTGTTCGCGCCGACGATCTGCGCGACCGAGGACATCGGGGTCAGGCTCCGCATTGCGCCACTGGCGAAGAACTCGAGCATGCCGCCGTCGCGGTTGAACTTCACACCGGATCCGACGATCGTGCCTGTGGTCCCCGAGTTCTCCGTGTAGACCTTGATCGTGGCGGTCCTGCCGTTGATCGTCCGCACGAGAGTGTCGACCTTCGCGATGGCCTCGTCGGTGTTCGCGAAGACCTTCGTGTCGACCCTGTTGGGGATGAGCCCGTACGCGTTGGCGAGCTGCTCGGCCTCGAACTTGGTCTTGCCCATCTGCATCGCGTTCTCGATGAACTTGTCCCGCTGCTGCTGGATCACCTTGTTCAGGTCCGTGCCCGATGCGTTGTTCTTGACCATCGCGTCGGTCGTCTGCTGATAGCCGCGCACGGTCGTGAGAAGGGCCTGCTCCACGTCCCGGACCGCGGCTGCCTTCGCCTCCTCGGATGCCTCCGCGTCGGCGTTCACCTTGGCGGACTGCGCGACAGCCTCGTTGAATCGCTGCTGCTGGTCCTCCACCTGGAGTTGTGCCTCGCGCAGGCTGATCGACGCCCCCGCGGCCTCCCGCTGGGCGTCCGTCAGTTCCTTGAGCGCGTCGGCCTGGTCCCGGGTCTTGCCCGTGGTGTTGTCGAGCGATCCGCCGAGCGTCTCCTGCTTCCGGCGGATAGCCTCGCCGCCGTTCACCACGTCGTCCTGGACGCCGACGACCTCTTCGATCGCACGAGTCAGGTCGTTGTACTGCGCGAACTCCTCGCGACCGCCGATGCTGTACGTCCGCGGCTGATCGCCGGTATCGATGGCGTCCTGGTAGGCGTCACGGACCTCCGCGAGTTTCGCCCGTACGGTCTCTGCAGCAGCGCTCTGTCCATCAAGGGCGGCCTCGAGGACGGTAGTTGCGTCAAGGCCGGCCCTTGCGGTTGCCTCGAAGACGCCGGCAGCCTCTAGGCGGTTGTAGACAAGCTCTCGGGTGTTCTCGCCGAGAGCGCCGGTCTGCTGGTCAAGCGAGTCTGTGAGCTCGTCCGCCTTCCGCTTCGCCTCAGCGGACTCGTTCGCGAAGTAGGTGATCGCTGCGGTGATGCCGGCAATGGCGATCCCGATTGGGCCGCCGAACGCGGACATGAGCGACGACCCGATCCCGCTGAACGACAAGCCCTTGGCGGCCGTCACGAGCCCCTGGATCTTCGTCGTGATCCCGCCGACCAGGCCAGGCACACCGAGAGTCCTCAGAGCGATGAACGCGGCAACAGCGCCAAGGACCGGGGCGGGGAGCTGCGCCACCCAGGACACGACGTTGGCAACGACCGTCGCAACGGGGCCGAGAGCATCAGCGACCGCCACGACGGCAGGAGCCAGCCCGGTGCCGAACATCACGGCGACGTCGGCGCCAGCCACCAGCAGATCGCGCGCCGAGGGAGCCAGGATCTCCAGCGTCCGCAAGAGCGAGTCCGCCAGGATCTTCCCCAGATCAGCCGCAACGGGGATCAGCGGCTGAAGCGCCGTGAGGAACTCGCCGCCCATCTGCCGCAGCTCCGGGGAGGACGCGATGAGCGCGGCAACCGCGGCAACGACCGGGTTCAGACCGGGCACGAGTCGCGCGAGGGGGCCGAGGATCTGCGACCCGCCAAGTGCGGCGAGGCCCGCGGCGACCGGCGCGATGAGCGGCGCGTACTTGGCCAGGGTGTCGAGCTGGCCGTTGACCTTCGACAGGTCCCACGAGTTGATCGCCCCGCGGACCTTGTCCAGGGACGGCGTGACGGCGTCCAGTCCCGGCTTGAACCGCTGCAGGAGCAGGTCGACGAGCGGCTTCGCCTTCTGCTCGAGCGCGCGCAGCGCGTCCGCGACCTTGTTCGCCCACTCGACGGCGCGGCCGCCGCCGTTCGGGTCGATGAACGGCGCCGCGATCGTCGAGCCGATGTCGCGCCAGGCGCCCTTGACGCGATCAGCGGCGCCGTCGAACTGGGCCTTGATCCCTGCGGTGGCGCCGCCGAAGCGGTCCATGAGGCCGGTGACGAGGTCGTCCCAGATCTGGTCCGCGGGGATGCCGCCGGGCTTGGAGGCCATGTCTCGGATCTCGGCGCCGGTCTTGCCCATCCTCGCGCCGATGATGCCGGCGGCGTCGATGCCGTACTGGCCGAGCTGGTTCAGGGTCTCCCCGGTGAGCTTGCCCTGTCCCTGCATCTGCGCGAGGGAGTAGGTGACGCGCTCGATCTCGGTGTTGCTGCCGCCGGTCGCCGCGACGGCGTTCTGGATCGCGTCCAGCGTGGGCAGCACCTTGTCGGCGGCGAGGCCGAATCCCAGGAGCTGCTGCTGCGCGACGATGAAGACCTGCTTGGCGAACGGGCTGTTCCGCGCGAACGCGTCGAGCTTGTCCATCTGCGCATTGGCCGCCTCGGCGCCCCCGAGGAGCGTGGAGAGGGCCGCGCGGGAGGACTGCTGGAGCCGGTTGTAGTCGGAGCCGACCTTGAACAGCGCCACTCCGAGACCGGTGACGGTGCCCGTGACCCCAGCGAACATGGTCGCCGCCGTCTTGACGCCGGCCTGCACCATGGTGGAGAACCCGGTGAACTTGCGGCCGGAGTCGTCGATCTGCCGGTCGAACTGCGTGCCGTCTGCGCGGATGTACGCGACGAGTTCGCCAACGGTCAGGGCCATGCGCGATCACCCCGCTTCTGGTTGAGTGTCGGCATGAGCGTTCAGACCGGGAAGCCGTCTCGGACGGCCGGCATCGTGCTGCTGATCCTTGGAGGTCTCGCGCTGCTGGCGGGCCTGGTGCTGGGACTGTCCGACGTGCCCGGTTCCGCAGGATCGTGTGGGAGCGTCTTCAGCCCCCGGTCGGACTTTGGCTCCGGGATCAACGGCAGCCTCGCGGACTCGTTCTGCGCGCGTGATCGCGGGGAACGAGCTGGCATGGTCTGGACGTTGGTCGTGGCGGGGGTTGCCGGACTCTTGGCTGGCGGTATCACCTCTGCTCGCGTCCGCCGTGCGATTCCGCCTGCAGGCGGAGTCGTTGCCGAGCTCGAGCGGCTCGCAGAGCTGCATTCGTCCGGCGCCATCGATGACGAGGAGTTCGAGGCCGCGAAGCGGCGGATCCTGGGGTCTACGCCGCAGTGAGTGCCTGAACGAGGCGGCTCTTCATGCTGAGGAGTCCGGTGATCCGTGCACGCCACCACGGCCACGGACGATCCAGGGCCGGGTCGTGAAGATCGGCCCCGTAGACCTCGTGCAGGTCGAGCTCGACCAGACTCCAGTGCTGCAGGATGTCACCCCACCCGATCACCGGACCCTCCGCCTGGCCCGTCTCGCCAGGATTCGGTGGTCTCAGGCGCGGCGGCGCGCCCCGGTACCGCGGGTAGACGCCACGCGCGTCGGGCTCCCCGATCCCGTACGGCGCCCACCCGTCGGGGTCGAACGCCGGCCCGTAGCCGGCGCCGCTCCCCCCGACGCATCACCGCCCGCCTGGGCGGCCATGATCGCGTCGGCGGTCTCCTCGCCGAGCGTCCAGTAGTACAGGGCGTACAGCCCCATCGTGTCGATGTGCGGGCCGGGCACCTCGTCCTCGAGCATCTGCTCGTACACGAACTTCCCGAGCGAGAGCTGTGCCGCGTCGACGTCGCGGATCGACTCCAGGAGCCGCAGCGTCTCCGCCGGGACGTCCGGGGTGCCGGCCTGCCCGCAGGTGGGGCACTTCTCCAGCATCGAGGAGTAGGCGGCGACACCGGCGGCGTTGATCGCGGCGAGCTTGAGACCGACGTCCTTCGACGGGGGCTGGACCACGTAGGTCTTGTCGCCGTAGGGCAGCTCGAGCGCGGGAGTGAAGTGGGCTGCGAGGTCCTTGAACATGGGGGTGCTCCTGTCGGGTCAGGGATCGGGTCTGGGGGAGTCCGGTGGCCGCACGGACCCGACGCGCGTGCGGCCACCGGGGATCGAGGGGTCAGGCCCGCGTGTAGGGGAACGCGGCCGAGGCGCCCCGGGTGGGGTGGGTGACGACGATGTTCGCCGCACCCGCGGAGCCGGCGGGCAGCGTCGCCACGATCGTCGTGGCGTCCACGACGGTGTACGCGGCGGCGTTCGCGGAGCCGAACTTGACGCCGGCCGCACCGGTGACGCCGTCGACCCGGGTGCCCTTGATCGTGACGATGTCCCCCGCGGAAGCGCCCGACGGGAGCGCGGAGGTGATCGTGGGGGCGCCGGTGGTGAGCGGGTTGGTGATCTGGCGGCGCCGACCCTGCCCGCTGATGGTGACGGCCCACTCGGCGACCTCGTTGTTGCCCGTCTTGTTGCGGGTCATCTCGACGGTGCCGTCCATCTCGAACGCGAAGTTCGGGTTGGGCTCGCCGGCGGCGGGGTTGTCGTAGTAGCGGAACTCGCCGGTCGCGTCGTCGCCGACGGCGTCGGGGCCGGTGAGCGTGAGGAGCGCCTCGACCTCGGGCTCGAACAGGCCGGTGTCGGGGTCGCGGCGCCCCTGGATCGTGAACGACAGTGCTGGCGCCTCGGACACCTTCTTGTTGTTCGGGGCGCCCTTGTCGTCGTAGGTCGCGGCGTCGACGTTGACGGGCGGCGCGGTGGGAGCGACCGCGGAGATACCGCGGATCTGCTGGAACGTGCCGCCGATCTTGATGTCGACGCCGATCTCGTAGGAGTAGGCGAGGTCGGTCATGGGTGGGTCCTCCAAGCGGATAGTCGTGTGTTCGTGGTGAGCGCCCGCCCGCCTGGGGTCAGCGCAGGATGAGGAGCCGCAGGTTGTCCGTCCGCTCCTGGCGGCGGTTCTGGTCGGCCCCGAGAGGGAGCGTCGAGACGGTGTGGGCTCGCTGGATGCGCAGCCCAGGCCAGTCCTGGTGGTGTCCGGTGAGTGCGGCCACGGCGGCTTCGGCGAGGTCGTCGACGTCGGTGGGCGGGTTGGGGATGCCGCGGGTCCGGATCTGCAGCATGGCGACATCGACCTGGGCGTTCGGGTCTGGATCCGGGTCGACCTGGTAGGTACTCAGGGCGATGACGCGGTCGGGCTCGGTAGGCAGGGTCTTCAGGACGATGCCGGTCTCGTCGGCGCTGTAGCGGCCGTTGGTGCGGTAGATGCCGACGCCGGCGGCGTGGAGCTGCTGGGCGGCGGCCGTGAGGATGGTCGCGGTGGCGGTCACGACAGTGCCTCGCCGAGGATCCGGGCGATGGCGGCTTCCTGCTTCGAGCGGGTCTCGTGGAGGGGCTGCTCGAGGTACTTCGCCTGCCGGCCGGGAGCGTGCCGCCAGGTGAGCTCTTCGTGCTGACGGACCGCGTAGGGGGTGTCGAAGGAGACCGCCGCCACCTGGTCCTCGCTGCTGGCGACACCGGATCGCGCGAGCGTCGCTTCCTCGATCGGGACGACCTCGCGGGCGCGCGCCAGGACGACTTCGGCGGCGGCGTCGAGTGCACGGGTCGTGGCGGCGCGGACGTTGGCCTTGATCTGTGGCCCGTTCCAGGTAGATCGCACGGTCACCGTCGGCCTCCTAGGTCAGGGCGTGGTCGTAGTGCTCCGGCGCTGGTGGCGTGTGCTCGTGGCGGACCGAGATGACCTCGGCCCACCGTTCGAGGGCCGTGCCGGCGTGCAGGAGGACGAGCGACCCGGGCACGAGGCCGCCGTGCTCGGGCCGGGTGAACAGACGGGCGGAGCTGACGACTTCGGCGCCGGTCTTGTCCCGCACGAGCCGGTTGCCGCCTTCGACCCGGACGCGCCGCAGCTCGCGTTCGGCGCCGTGGACGGGCCCGTAGGCGGACTCGCCCTCGAAGGGCTTGACGGTGACCGTGTGGGGGGTGAGGACCGCGGGCAGGTTCACCATGCGCGTGGTCCCGCGGCGAGGAGGCCGGCGTTCGTGAGGATCTGCACGGCCTCGGGGGAGTAGCGCGAGTCCGCGACGCTCGTGTTGGTGGAGGAGCCGGCGCCGCCGACGGACAGGCGCGCTGATCCGAGGCTCATCGTGGAGTAGGCGTTGGACGCGCCCGACCCGGTGTCGCCGGTCTCGTCGAACCAGGCGGCTTGCGCGCAGGTGGCGTCCCGGAGCGCGTCACGCACGGCCGGTTCGCTCGGCCGCCCGTCGGAGCCGATCTCGTAGATCGCGGTGACGGTGAGGTTGCGGACCATCGTCGCAGCGCGCGCCAGCAGGGTCTCGGCGGTGGCCTCGGGCAGGGAGAGGTTCCAGGGTGGGCCGGCGAGGTCGTTCGGGGTGGCGTAGACGGTCACCGGGGCCTCCTCGAGCATCGTGGTTGTGGTGGGGCGCAGGTCGTCGTGTGCGGGCAGGCGAAGGACCCGGCATGGGGTACCCGCCCTGGGGCGCCTTCACGAGAGTCTGACCTGTGGGACGGTTGCCGGGCTCGTGTTGACGCCCCACCACATGACGGGGTCCGGTCAGGGGTCGGTCGGTTCCTCGGGCTCCTCCGGGGTTACCTGCGGCTGGTCCTCGGCGAGCTGCTCGAGCTCCTCGGTGGACTGGGTCGCGGGGGTGTCGGAGACGACGCCGGGACGGATGGAGCGGACCGACTCGTCGCCGTGCAGGCCGGGGGCGATGACGGTCGGGCCGTGCGGGTTGCCGAGCTCTCCGGCCTCGCCGGCGTTCGACGGAGGGAGGAAGTCGGTCGCGCGGGGGGTGACGGCGGCGTCGCGGGTGCGGGTGCCGACCTGGCTGGTGGTGGGGATGGTGCGGGGGTCGATGGGGCTCACGCGGCACCACCGCCCTGCGCCTGGGCGTCGAGCGCGGCCTGGGCGGCGACGGCCTGCGCGGCCGCCTCCTCCTGGGCCTTCTGCTCGGCGGCCGCGGCGTCGGCCTCGGCCTTCTCGACGGCCTTGAGGACGCCGGTGCGCGCCTTGCCCGCGCGCTCGGCGGCGACGATCCGGTCGTACTCCGCGCGCCCGGTCTCGTCCGTGCGGTCGAGGCCGGCCAGGTGGGCGGCGACGTCGTCGGCGTTGTGCGCGGCCGGGTCGAACGGACCCGCGTGGACGTCCTCCAGGCGGTACCCCTTCGTCTCGAGGTAGGCGCGCAGCGGGGCGCTGAGGTCGTCGATCTCGGCGACGCCGTCGATGAACGTCACCGAGGTCGGGCCGAACACGCTCTTGCCGGTGTAGCCCTCGATGGGGCTGGTGATCTTGATGCTCATGGTGACCTCCTGGTCAGTCGCTCTTGCGGACGATCGACGACCACCAGCGGAACGACGCGATGACGCTCTGGTCCTTCCACGCCTGCAGCGACCCGTCGGGGCCGTCGTAGTCGAGGCGGTCCGCGACGACCGTGGTGTCCTTGCCGTCGCTGGTGATGACGTACGTGCCGGGCTCGTTGAGCCCGTAGCTGCTGGTCATGTCTGATCCCTTCCCGGGGACGGGCGGGGCCGCCACGTGTTCAGTGGCGACCCCACCTCGTGGGGACGGTTCAGGCCGAGACCTTGACCGAGCGGGCGACCGCCGCGGCCTTGGTCCGCTTCAGGACGACCGCGACCGGGCCCATCTCGACCTCACCGGTCTTGACGGCACCCGCCTTGGTGAAGTCCGGCAGCCACGTCTGCACGAGCGGGGCGCCGGCCATGGACACGCCGTGGAAAGCGTCCAGGCCGAACCGGACCGCGTACATCTCGGTCAGCCCGCCGGAGCGGACCGGGATGACGTCGGCGTTCGTGCCCGCGCGCTTGCCGGCGTCAATGAGGCGGGCGCCACCGTAGGCCTCGACGTAGGTGTCGCGGGGGCCGGGCTCGCGGGTATACATCGAGGTACGGCGCGCGGCGGAGCGGATCTTCGCGATGGCCCGCTTGTTCGTGATGATCGCGCCCGGGGCGCCGTCCAGGAGCGCCAGCAGCTCGTCGAGGGCGTCGAGCACGGCGAACGCCTGGGCCTCGCCCATCGTGGCGGACCAGTCGATCGTGGTCGTCACCTCGGTCGTGGAGCCGGCGAGGGCCTTGGACAGGCCGTCGAAGGAGTCCTCGTCGGCCGAGGAGTCGCCGTTGATGACGGCGTTGCCGAACTCGGCCTGCGTCGCGCGGATCTTCTGCGACATCTGCAGGGCGACCTCGCCGGATGCGGCGGGGCCGACGCGGGAGAGGACGCGGTCGACCTGGAAGGAGCCGCCGAGCGGCTTGAGGTCGACGCTGTGGCGCGTGGTGGAGACCTCGGTGGGGGCGTACTCGGCGTTGATCGCGCGGAACGCGGCGGTGCCGAGCTCGGCGAGGCGCCGGTAGCCGTAGGTGAGGGTGCCTCCGCCGCCGACGGGGTTGACGACGTCGTCGAAGGTGATGAGGTCCATGAGGCTGTTGGTGCGGAACTCGTCGATGACGGCGAGGTCGACGTCGTCGGTCGCGTTCTGCTGAGCCTGGGCGAGGGTGACGGGCATGGTGTGCTCCTGGGTTACTGGGCGCCGTGGCTGTATGCGGTGGCGACGGCGTCGGTGAGGGACTTGGGGGTGCGGGTCCTGGTCTCGCCGGTCCCGCCGGTGAGGTCGTTGCCGCTGCGTGCCGCCACCTGGACGGTCTTGAGCTTGGGGTTGGTGTCGACGGCGGCCTTGATGGCGGCGTCGATCTTGGTCTGGAAGTCCGCGTCTGCGGGGTCCAGGTCCGCGAGCTTCGCCAGGAAGGCGCGGGAGTCGAGGAGGGCGGCCGGGTCGGCGCTGTGGCCGGTGGCGGCGCGGTAGACGGCGAGCTCGACGCGTGCGGCGCGCGCGTCGGTCTGGGCCTGCTGGGTGCTTGCGGTGGCGGTGGTGAGCTGCTCGGTGAGCGACTCGACGGTGGGTGCCTGGCCGTCGTCCTTCTTGAGGCCGAGGGCGGTGGCGATGGTGTCGAGGGTCTGCTGCTGCGCGGCGGTGGCGTCGTTGGCCTTGGTGCGGTGGTTGGCGGCCTCGGCGCGGGTGTCGCGGATGAGCTTCTGGGCCCAGGCGGGGAGCTGGTCGACGTTCTCGGCCTCGGAGCCTGGCGGGGTGGCGGTGGTGCCGCTGGTGGGGGTGGCGCCGGGCTGCTCGCCGTCTCCACCGCCCGTGGCGCCGGTTCCGCCGGCGGGCTCCTCGCCGCTGCCAGCGTCCATGCGGGCGTCGCCGAAGGTCGTGTGGTGGAACGCGAGCAGGGCCTCGACACCACCGGGGGCGGTGGGGTCGATGACGCTGGTGGCGGGGATGTAGTGCGCGCTGGGTCGGGTCATGGCGGCCTCCTGGACCGTTCGGGGTGTAGATGTCGGCGGCCGTCGGTACGGTCGCCGGAGACGCCCACGACGTCGGGTCGAGGGCGCGCGATGAGAGGAGGCCAAGAGATGGCCGAGAAGAGTGAAGTGCGGGACGTGCGCAAGGACCTGGAGGACGCGGTCGGGGCGCTCGCGTTGAAGGCGGCCGGTACAACTTCGAGTTCGCATGCCGAGGCGTATGCGTCGGCGGCTCGACAGTTGGCGGAGGCACACGCGTGGCTCACGGCGCCGTCGCAGTCGCACTGAGCTAGATGGCGCGGCTGATCTGCTCCCGCCGCGGCAACCGCTTCAGGTCCGGGTGCGCGACCAGGTGCTCCCGCAGCCGGGACTGCCACTCGCGCACCTTGGCCTGAGCGGCGCGCCGCGCCTCCGGGGTGAGTGCGAGCTCCTCGCGCCGCTTCCAGCCACGCACACCGCGTTCGAGGCGCCGCTGCTCCTGCCCCGCCGCGTAACCGGCCGGGTCGGGCCGCTCGGTCTGCGGGGTCGTGATCCCCGGCAGGTAGAGCCCCTGGGTGCAGCGGCAGTTCGGGCCGAACAGGTGCCCGCTCCCGCGGACCGCGTCGAGCGCGGCGACATCGAGTCGGGCGCCGTCGACGATCACGTTCGACGTCGCACCCGAGATCGACAGCACCCGTCCCGACCACTGGTCGCAGTCGGGGCATGCCCGCGGCCCTGGGATGACGTAGACCAGGTCGTGTCCTGACGCGGCGAGTGTGTCCACGTGTCCGCGCATGGCGGCCTGCCCGGTACCAGTCCGGACAGCCATCTCGATGTAGGACTCCAGCCGCCAGTTCCGCCCCGCCGCATCCGTGAACCCCGGGATGCCGTCGCCCAGGAGCCGATCAAGCGCCGCCTGCGCAGCCTCGACGCGGGTCGAGGCCCCCATGAGGACCGTCCCGGTCGCTTCCGCGACCACGGCCTGGTAGGCGTCCGCGACGCTGCGCAGCGCGACCGGGGCGACGCCCTGGATCGTGGCGATGACGTCGCGGGCGATGACCTGGACCGCGGCGAACTGCCCCCGCGGGAGCCCAGGTCGGATGCCGGCGTCGTCGAGGTCTCCGACGGCGAGCGCGGACCCGGTGGTGTAGGCCAGTCCCACGACCCGTTCGACCTCGGCCGCCAACGCGACGTTGAGCGCCGACAGGTCCGCGGTGAGATCCCTGCGGAGACGTTGCAGCTCCAGGAGCTTTGCCTCGACCCAGGCGGGCGTCTCGATGCCCTTGGCGAGGCTGTCGCGGACGCGGCGCAGCATGATGAGCTCGGCCTCGATGACGAGATCGATGGTCTGCGCGCTCAGGCGTGCACCGTCGTCGGGGCCGGTGGGCATGAGGTGGACCCTACTCGCCGGCCTCGGCGGGGCGGGTGGTCACAGGACGTTCGCCGGTGAACTCCAGGCCCGTGAGCCCGGTGACGCGGGCGGCGGAGTCCTGGGTGGCGCCCGAGCGGACGAGCGTCCCGAAGTCCGTGACAGCCCGCTCGTCTCCGCCGTCGTCGACACCAGGGCGGAGCGTGGCCGGGTCGGCGAGCCGCGTCTCGGCCTGGATCCGCTCCACCTCGTCGTTGACGGTGCCGCCGTCCCACTCCGGGTGGACCATCCGCACCCGTGTCTCGATGCTGGCGGCTTCGGCGTTCCGCAGGGCGACGACGGTCTGCGCGAGCTCGAGGGTGTCCTCCTGCGCCTTGGGCGGGAAGCGGACCTCGGGGATGTCCACGCCGGCGCCCTTCCCGCCGAACACGAGCGCGTCGATGTCGAGCATGGTTCGGGACAGCGGCCCGAGCGTCGAGGCCCAGTAGCGGGCCTTCTTGTCCCGGGTCCGCTCCGAGAGCCGCTCACGGGCCTTCACCTCGGTCGCCGTCGTCGACACGACCATGGCGTCGTCGCCGAACGTCTGCGGGGAGTAGCCGGCGCCGCGCAGGATCGCCTTGATGAGCTCGACCGCGGTGTCGCGATGCTCGGCGGTTCGGATGTCGAACTGCTCGGCCTGGGCGATGTTGCCGTCCTTCATGGATCCCATCACGCCGGGGATGCTGGTGAAGAGCTCCTGGTCGGTGTCGAACACGGCACCCTGGCCCTCGCCGAGCGGGGTGAGGGTGTTCTGGTCGACGAGCAGGCGCGCCTTCGCGAGCCGGACGTCGCGCATCCACGAGGAGTAGGTCTCGTCGAGGGCGTCGAACAGGCCCTCGAGGCCCTCGAAGTCGGACCTGCCCAGCGGGGACAGTTCGGGTTCGGTGCGCCACCGGCGCGAGGGACGCACGTTGGGCACGTAGCCGGCGGTCATGCCGGTGACGCCGGTGATGATCGCGCCGTCGGCGTCGACGAGGTTGGCGGCCCACTCGGTCGCCGTGTGCTCGGTGAGCGGGATGAGGCGGCCGAGGTTGTCGCTGGTGCCGAGGTAGAGGCCGTGGAGGATGCGGCCCGGCTCGTGGGACTCAACGTGCCGCCAGACCTGCTGTCCGTCGCGGTGGACGATGGTCCAGAACACGACGGAGGCGAGCCGGCCCCACTTCCAGGTGGGGATCGCGCCGTCGGCGTGGACGGCGGTGAGGAACGGCATCGGAGGGCCTTCGGTGTCCCAGACGATGCGCAGGTAGGTGCCGCCGAGCGCGGCCGCGAGCTCGGCGGCCTCGAGGAGCCCGGCGTGGTTCTCCGGGGTGTTCATGATCTTCTCGAGCCGGTCCTGCGCGGGCTTGCGGGAGGCGTCCTGCGCGTCGCCGGGGAGCACGATCCGTGGCGGCTCGGAGAAGAGCAGGTCAGCGCTCGTGGTGGCGAGGTCGGCGGGCACGGGCACGTGTAGGCGGGTGCGGGCCTGGCCGGCGTGGATGGGGCGCCCCCAGAAGAACCGGGACACGGCGCCGACGAGGCCGCCGCGGTACTGGGAGGGGCGGGTGCGGGGACGGTCGACGCTGTTGCTGTAGGTGGCCTGCAGGCCGGCGGGGTCGCCCACGTACCAGGCGTCCCACTCGGTCATGGTGCGGAACGCGGTGTCGAACGGCTTCGGAGGCCATGCGGTGCCCGGTGTGGGGAGCGGCAAGGGTGGTCACCGTCCCCTCTGGTGTTCAGGCGGCGAGCGCGACGATGGGGCGCCAGAGCCGTTCGGTCGTGACGAGTCCGTACCGCCAGGCGTCCAGGGCGTGGTCGGCGACCTTGATGGGCTTGTCCTCGCCCTTCTCGGTCTGCTTCGGGTCCCACGAGTAGCCGGGGATCTCGCGGATGAGGTTGGTGCAGGTGTCGGCGACCTTGAGGAGGCCCTGGCCGAGCAGTGACGCGACGACGGGAATGCCGTAGGCGATGTCGTTCTCTGCCGTGGCGAGGCCCGCGAGGCCGTCGACCTGGAGTTGGATCCGCAGCGCGGCGGCTGCTGGGTCGACGACGACGGTTCGGGGGCGCCGTTGTCCGAGCCAGCCGCGCAGCGAGGCGGACTGTGCGGCGACGGTGACGCCGCCGGGAACGGTGGCGCCGTCGAGCCACCACTCGTCGACGACGTAGAGGCGGCGGTCCTCCCCGAGTCCGAGGAGGATCCCGGCTGAGGGGTTGGTCATGCCGTGGTCGACGCCGACGCTGACGAGGTCCGTCATGCGGGGCAGCTTGGCGTGGGGGATGACGTGACGGGCGGGGTCCCACATCGAGTAGACAGCGCCTTCGGCGGCGACCCACTCGCCGAGGATGAAACGGCGGTACCAGAGCCCCGTGAACTCCAGCCGCTTCTGAGCGATGTACTCGGGTGTCAGCGACGGGTTGTCGTCCATCGTGAAGTGGAAGACACGCCAGTGCGGCAGGGCGTTGATCCGGTCGATGAACTTCCGCTTCAGCCAGTGCGCCGGGTTGTCCGGGTTCGTGGTCCCGAACAGCTTCGCGCCGCGCACCGACATGCGGCCGAGGAGCTGGGTGAAGAACTGCTCGGGGATCGTGGTGACCTCGTCGACGTAGGCGCCGGCGACGGTCATGCCGCGGATCACGAGCTCGGCCTTCGCGTCGGAGGCGCCGAGGACGTGGATGCGGCGTCCCAGGATCGTGACGGTCGGGGCGCCGTAGTTCCCGACGACGAGCGCGGCGGCGGTGCCGGTGATCGACGGGTCCTGCAGGGGCGAGATGACGTTGCGCCAGGCGGCGTCGCGGGTGCGGCCGATGATGACGAGCTCTCCACCGAGTGGAGCGTTCGCGAGGAACAGCATCCAACGGACGAGGGACCCGATCGTCTTCCCGGCGCGGATGCTGCCGTGCCAGAGGTTCACGGCCCCGACGGCGTCGCGTACCGACGCGAGCTGCTTGGCGCCGAGGGTCACGGCTGGGTGTCCGTGTCGTCGTGGAGGCCGAGGGCGGTTGCGGTCTGCTGGAGGAGACCGATGACGGCGGTGGCCGCGGCGGCGGAGTCGTGCAGGTCGAGCTTGAGGGAGCGGTCGACCGCGATCCCGGCGGCCTGGACGATCTTCAGCTTGTCGGCGAACGTCGGCTCAGTCAGCCGGGTCTCGTTGTAGGTGTTGTCCTTGCCGCCGAAGTTGAACACGACGGTGGGCTGCCAGAGCTGGGAGCGGAGCCGTTCGGCGTCGCCGAGGAGGTCCAACTGCAACTGCGCGCGGCGGGCCTTGGCGTCGAGGACCTTGGCCTCGGTGGCGGCGGCCGTGGCGGCGCGGTCCCAGGTGAGGCCGAGGCGGGCGGCGTGCCGGGACACGGTGGCCTTGGAGCGGCCCATAGTGCGAGCGGCCGCGGTGAGCGTGGCGCCGTCGGCGTGGAGGCTGGTGAGGCTGGTGTCGTCGTCTGTGGTCCAGGGGCGTGGGGTGGCCATGTGGTCACCTGCCTCTGGGGTGCGTCACGGCGCCTGGCCGACTGTCCGCTGGTAGGGACGACGAAGGCGGCTCGGCTGCTCTTGTCGGGCTGCCTGCCGCCTTGTCTGCGTCCGGGCATGCCGAACACGGGGTCGATGTTACACGGCCGTCGACGCGTCGACGTGATCGTCGCTGTAGCCCGCGAGTCGGGCGATGTCGCCGACGCGGTACGTCGCGGACCCACGCCGCTTCCCGGCAGCCTCCAGGTGGCCGCGGTGGATCCACAGGCGGATCGTCGACGAGCCGAGCTCTACGAAGATCCGGCGCGCCTCCGGCTCCGTCACCAGCGCGTCCGGCCGAGTCGACGGCACACCACGCACCCGCTGGCGTTGCGCCAGCAGCAGCCGGGTGGTGTCGTACGTGTCGCCGCAGACCTGGCAGCGGGCGACGTCGTCCAGACCGCTCGGCGTCCACTCCCGCACGAGCGGCGCCTGCGTGTGGCAGGTGATGCAGCGACCGCCGGTCTCCACGGGCAGGCCGGCGAGGAACTGCAGGCGGCCCCGCACGGTGCGGACCTCACGGCGGTAGTCCTCGAACCCTGACCTGTCGGGGTTCGTCGCTGCCCACACCAGACGGGAACGCAGGTACTCGACCGGCGCAGCCACGGCCGGGGTGCCGGCCCCGGCGTCGCCCCATGCCCGCACCCACTCCTGCAGCACCTCCACGGCACCGTGGGTAGTGCGGATCCCGGCGGCGTGGTGGAACCAGTCGTCGGTGACGGCGTCCAGGCCGAACGGCAGCCGCTCCGGGTCTGACCCGGCGGTCACGCCAGCCAGGTCGTAGGCGACGGCCGTCAGGATCGACCGCGCCGGCTCCGGCACATCAGCGAGCAGTCCCGACACGTCCTCCAGCACGGCCTGCTCCCGCTCGAGGCACGCGTCGTGGATCGGCCGCGCGGACGGCGTCGGCCAGCCGCACACCGCGCAGACCGCCGGCGGCAGCTCACCGCACACGGTGCACGCCCCGAACGACGTCGGCCGCCCCTCGTCGCCGAGCTGGGTGACGTAGTCATGCTCGTGCTCGATCCGGTTCATGACGCCGCCTTGCGCACGCGAACACCAGCCGGAACGTTCGGCTGGTGTTCGTTCGGGTGGTGGAGCTTGGTGAGGGCGGTGAGGCTGGTCTGGGGGAGGGTGGGTTCGAGGGGCCAGCCGGTGAGGCGGGCGCCGATGGCGGCCAGGGTCAGTGCGTCGGCGACGTCGTTGCCGGTGACGTTGGTGTGTGGGTAGCGGCGGATGACGGCGGCGAGTACTTCGTCTTTGCCGGCGTTGCCGCGGCCGGTGGCGTACTTGGCGCGCACGGTGGGTGGGACTTCAAGGACGGGGACGTGGTCGGCGTGGAGGTGGCGGACGAGGAGCCACCAGAGGCCGGAGCGGTCGTGCATGGAGCCGAGGCTGTTGCTGTAGGCCGGGCTCTCGATGACGACGAGGTCGGCGCCGGTCACGTGGGTGTAGATCCGGTTGGCGAGGTCGGCGAGGCGGTGGTCGCGTTCGGGGAGGGTGGCGGTCTTGCGGCCCTTGGACTGGACGCGGTGCAGCTGGATGCCGGTGGTGCGGTCGATGACGGCGACCCCGGTGGAGGTCAGGGACGGATCGATGCCGACGATGCGTGGGGGAACAGTATTCACGTTCTTTTCTCCTCAGAATGGTGGGTTGAGCGGCGGGGCGGCGGGTGGTTTTGGTTGGATGTCGATGCGCACCCATGCGGGTGGTGGTTTTCGGTCGCATCGGTGTTCGGGGAGGGCGAGGGCTGTTCCGGCGGGTGCGGGGATTCGGCGCATGTGGCTGGTTCCGGTCCATCGCCAGTTGAGTGCGAATGGGCGGTTGGCGTTTTGGATGAGCGTGTAGGTGGTGGCGCCGGTGGCGAGGATGAGCCATTCGGTGGCGGGGTCGGGGATGAGGGCGGGGTCGGCGGTCATCCGGTAGGGGAGGAGCTGCTCGAGGATCCAGGCGCCGCAGCGGCAGGTGATGGGGAAGCACTGCGGGCGGTGGTGGGCGAGCGCGGGGAGGGGGCTGGTGTCTCGCTCTGGCGGTGGTGTCGTCGCGGGGATGGTGAAGAGCGCGCCCGGTGTGGTGGCGGCGGGGTGGAGCTGGGTCATCGGCCGGCCGACCGATCGACCGTTGGGACGGATGGGACGGATGGACAGGTTTCTGCGAGGAGATCGCTTTCATGTGCATGTGCACCTGCGCGTATACGCATCAGGTTGCAGAAACCTGTCCAATGTGTCCCATCCGTCCCTGGCACCCGGCCTGACCTGCGAGGACAGATGTGGGACAGATGTGCGGGTTGGGACAGATGTGGGCGGTTCATGGCTCACCAGCCCTGCTGCTCGTAGTCGGCGGGGGGCTCGATCGGGTCGGGTTCGTCGTCGTGGGACACATCGGTGAGACGGATTCCGTCGTAGAAGCGGGCACTGCCGGACTTGGACGCCTCGACGTGGTGGCGGCTCTTGAGCTGCTGGGTGAGGGCCTTCGCGGACACGGGCTCGACGCCCTCGGAGCGGCACCAGGTCTCGTACGCCTGGCGGAGTGTGCTGGTGCGGACGTGCATGTGCTGGGCGTTGGCGGGGCCGGTCTCGCACTGCTCTTCGACGAACTGGGCGACGGTGTCGGTGTCGTGCTGGTAGGCCTGGGTGGCGGCCTTGACGGATGCGGGCTCGGGGAGGCCGTCGCGGAAGTAGTCGGCGGCGCCGGTGATGAGCCAGTGGAGGATTCCGGAGCCTTCTTCGTGGACGAGGATTTCTCGGAGGTTCTTGACGCGTTCGGGTTCGGGGACGGTGTGGGTGAATGGGATCTGCTTGAGTCGTCGCCAGAATGCGGGTCCGCCGGCCCTGACTTCTGGCTGGTAGTTCGCGTGGAGCCAGAGGGAGTGGGTGGGGATGAATGTGAAGGGGTTCTTTCCCATGAAGCGGGCGTTGATGGGGTCGCCGCCGGAGAGCATCTTGACTTTGGCTTCGGCGAAGCGGGCGCCTTGTTCGAGCTCGCCGCCGATGGCGATGCGGACGCCGGCGAGCTGGGCGATGGTGGCGGGGTGGTCGTCGCGGGCGCGTGCGACGAGGAGGTCTGCGGGGATGGTGGTGGCGTAGCCGTCGGGGGCGAGTCCGACGACTTCTTGGATGGTCTCGAACAGGACGGACTTGCCGTTGGCGCCGGAGCCGAACGCGAAGGGGAGGACCTGCTCGAGAACGGTGCCGACGAGGCTGATGCCGAGGAGCCGCTGGATGTAGGTGGTGAGTCCTGGGTCGCTGGCGAAGGTGGCGGCGAGGAACGCGTCCCAGCGTGGTGTTGGTCGCGGCTGGGGGGCGACGCTGGTGGTGCGGGTGTGGAGGGCTGCGGGGTCGGCTGGTCGGAGGGTGCCGGTTTTGAGGTTGACGATGCCGGCGGGCGTGTTGAGTTCGTAGGCGGCGGCGTCGAGGGTGTTGAGGTGGGCGACGATGCGGTGGTCGCTCTGCGCGAGGGCGACCATGGCTTCGACTCCGCGGCGGGAGAGGCTGGCTTGGCGGTGTCGGCGGGTCTCCTTGTCGTCGTGGGGGAGGTCGCGGGCGATGGTGCGGGCGAGTTCGCGGGTGTGGCCGGCGTCGTCCCAGGCCCAGCGGTTTCCGTTCCAGGTGAGCCAGGTGCCGCGTTGGGGGACGTAGCGCAGGTGGTGGCCGTGGGTGTCGATGAGTCGGAGGGCGTTGCCGTCGTCGGTGTCGCTGTAGGTGGTGGGTTCGTTGGTGGTGAGGGGCGGGTGCTGGGGGGTGTCGCCGGGGGGGGGC
>ERZ778022.317-NODE-317-length-131808-cov-60.628373_pt1 | contig 131808 bp, 103 predicted proteins | sample MGYA00375752_ERZ778022 | MGnify/ENA primary metagenome ERZ778022 (study PRJEB29350, sample SAMN05389826) | bioreactor metagenome | isolation source: Thiocyanate bioreactor | place: South Africa: University of Cape Town | collected 2014-04-04 ...
GGAGAACGCTCGCTCTTTAAGAGCGAATGTTTACAAAACTCTGCGATGAAAAAAAAGAGCGAATGTTTACAAAACTCTGCGATGAAAAAATAGTATTCGTTCCATTATGAAGTCATTACAAGGTTTTTAATATGCTTTCTAATGTATTTTCCATTGGTAAATATTTCTTTTGATTATCCGCTGGCATTCGGAAATAATAATTTCCACAAGTATTTCCATTCTTGTCCTTGTAAAAATCAGTAAGAGTTGAAGTAATCCAAAATTTGAGGTACCACTTACTAGCGAGAGGTAAGGTCTTGTTTGTAATAATTACATAATGAGCTAAGAACTCTCTTTTCGCTTTATTTTCGTCTCCACCCTAGCGCAGGTTTGGTAGCCCTGCTTTGTGCTTAGCCAGACTTGCTGCCTTGCTGTTACTTATCTTAATTTCTTAAGTAGTATTGTATAAATAGCATGGCTATTATTATAACGAAACAAGTAATACTTAGGCAGCAGGTCAGCCTTCACACAACACAACTAACAACGTTATGGATCTGCTCCAGGGAAAAGCTTAACAGTTCCTAACGAGTCCACAAATAAGGTTAGTTCAAATGCTGCCATATCACTATAACTATTATTATTAAACGATATCTTGCTATTTTTAGGTAAGTGAAACTTCTTAGGGAGGTTTGCAGGGGAGGTTTTAAATACAGTGTATACTTTTTCATAATCGCGAAAACAAAATTTCGAGTTATTCTTGATTTCTTTATTTACTCTAAAGAAATATATTCCTTCCAAAGTAGAGATATCAAATTTTTTTAACACTGCACCTTGATTTACGCAGATACATTGATTAGTTTTATCGAAAGAAATGCGATTTGAAAAATTACAACTTATCAATGGAATATATAAAAGACAAATAAGACAACGTTTTATATTCATATACTATTCTAATTTAAGCACTTCCTTTATTACAGAAATCATATATTCTGCCGCTTTAACGCACTTATAATATAAAGTAACGCCTTACCTGCTGCCTTACTGTTACTTATCTTAATTTTTTAAACAGGCATTGCATAAATAATATGCCTATTATTATGGCGAAACAAGTAATGCTTAGGCAGCAGGTCAGCTATCACACAACCCTAGCGCTACAGACCTGCGCCAGTGCGTGTATTTTTAACAGGTTTTATTGCATGAGTGAATATGCTTGCGCTATGTAGTGCGCTACCAGATATAATTTGAAAAAAGTATATTAAACAATTTGGCACTACCCAAATCATGCCCAGGTGTAGCAATGTCTTTGACAATTGTATTCAGGTCAAGATCATCTAGTAAAATATAGTCCGAGTATTTTTTTTTGATAAGCTTATTTAACGTTATTATTTCTTCTTCGATTTCTATAGGTGCAACATTCCAATATCTTTTTTGTTCACTATTAAAATCTGGGAATGGTTGTAGTTGCGATTCTAATTTGGTCACCAAAAAACAATATCTTTTTATGAGTTTTGATAAGTACATAGATACAATGTACTTCTTTCGCTGAAATGATATTGCAATAACCAATATATTACTAACTTCCCCATTGCTTTTGTCTTCAATATTGTCTTTTCCAAAAAAAGCTGCACAATCATCCATAAATTTTTCCCACCTTTCATCATTTCGCGTCTTAATTGACTGTAGCAAAGTATATTCTTTTGTGCCCTCATATTCGACAGTATAACATGAAATGTTACGAGGATAAAACTTATATACAATATTATTTACTTCTGTCATTCAATAACTTATTTTTCATTAAACTCTACTTTGGTTCTCCGCAGAGTCTCAACTCTGAGCCTTTTGTGCGTGAGCTGGACTCTGCGAGGCACCTCATTGTCTCTCTTTCGTTTAACTTACTTCTTTCATATGGCAGCAGTTTTAATTATAACCTTTGATTCTCCGCCTACCGCAGAGTCGCCTGCCAACACACAAAGCTATTCACAGGCAGACGCTGCGGAGAACCTTCATTTTGCGAGAAACAAAAAAACTCACCTTGCGTAGAAATAAAGTCGCCCAACCTGCTCGCGGTATCGTTCTGCAGGTCCTGCACATAATTGAGTTTGTTGCTGTTTGTTACATAACCATAGTTAAGATCATCTATTAATGCAGCACTGGTGACTTTAACACCTTTTCCACAGCACAGGCTATATTAATATACAGCTTCTTCAACTCCCTGTTGTTGGTACGCCACCCGCATTAACCGCCCTGCATACCCATTTATCTGCCGGAGGCATGACAACGGCACTTGCTAACACCAACAGCGGCTTCAAAAACCCGGCATTACACCGGGCTTATTTTTTTACCGCATTTATTAAAACAAGTAATGCCGAAGCACTGGTTTGGCTAAGCACAATTGCTCTGCTACCAAACCAGCGCTAGCGTTCTATGTGCGACATACCTGCGCTAGAGGGTTTTCCCTCAATTTTGCTATCCCCTAAGCCAGCGCCAACCTCAAGGTTGCTTCGAATTCAAATCACAATTCCATTTAGCTTTGCTTGTTTAATCCATATCAACCCAATAGTTTCATTTTTTGAAATTCCTATCCCATGATAATAACATCGACCGACTTCATATAATGATTGTTTTTCTCCGAGTAATGCGGCGTTTAGATAGCATTCAAATGCCTTCTTTTTATTCATTTTGATTCCAGTCCCTTTCTCATAACATACGGCTAAGTCGTAGAAAGCATTTTTATTATTTCCCACAATTGACTTGACAAAGTAGTCAACCGCCATGCTTTTGTTCTTTCTCACGTATATACCATGTAAGTACCAAGTGCCTAATGCGTACATAGCTTCATAGTTATTTTCTATAGCTGATTCATTCAAATGTGCAAAAGCCTTCTCCTTATCGGGTTTATCTTTTTCCATTTCTTTTAAGGCCCTTTTGAGTAATGTATCTCCTTTTGTCATAACATGTGCTTGAAAATTAGTTTTCTGGTGTTGTCTTTGGTGGTTCTGGTGGTTCTGATGGTTTTGGTGGATCCGGTTTTGGAACTTCTGGTTTTTTGGGGGCTGCTGGTTTAGGTTTCGGAGGCCATGGTCCTTTATGTCCAGGCGGTCGCTTTGGCTGCCGTTGTTGGTGTTGTGCATAGGCAATTGTGCTTTGGCATCACCAACAACATTCCACAGCACAGGCTATATTAATATACAGCTTCTTCAACTCCCTGTTGTTGGTACGCCACCCGCATTAACCGCCCTGCATACCAACAACGGCGCTTGCTAACACCAACAACTGTGAAAATTACATGCCATCTGCCTATCTGATTATCATACAATCCTGGCACCATAATCAGGTCAGCCAACACACAACGCCATCGCCTCAGACCTGCGCCAGGGCGAGTTTACCTACCGAAGGTAGGTTTATGTAAAGAACTTTCTTTACTTGCGGGACACACCGTGGCGGCGAAGGAAGGGGGTACTAATGCAGCTAAATTGTTTCAATCATTTTAAAACCAAATTCTAACTGCATTAACTCAAACAGTTTTTCTACATTATCCGCCTCCTTAGTTGTTTTCCTAAAATAGATTGGACTGACATACGAATAGAAACGGTAGAGGTTTGCAGTAGCAATTTCGAAAGCCACCGTTTTTGAGAACCCTGTTGAAAAGCTATATCCAGGTACTTTATCGCAATCTGGTAATGTAAGAATTCCAAGTTTAACGGATTTTTTCAGGTAATTATTCCAACCATTCTTTGGCTCTTTTTTCTCAACAGAGCTCGACACTCCCCACTTGGATTGTTCATCTTTAGGCGGGGTATAGTGTACAGTTATAAGCTCTCCATTCCATTCATTTTTGTCATTAAAAACACGCAAACATTGTTGTTCATTTCCATAGTTGAACCAAACTCTCAGTTCAATTGAGTCCGTTCCATTTATTAATTGCTTTAGTTTCAAATCCCGTGCACTCTCTTTAGCTCTACTATATTCTGGAATAAAATCATTCCCTCCAATAACCATTGGAATATCCAGAACGAAAGTATCTGCGCTCATCTTTTGCAAAATACTATTGATTGCCGCGTTGTCCTTGTTAATAATTACTCTATCGCAGCTAACCGAATAAAATAAAATTGCGATAGTTATAAAGAAAGTAAAATTCATAAAGTTCGTTTACAATTTCATACAAAAAGCATGTGGTAGTCTATACTTCATGTTTCAGTAATCGAAATGACTATTCTTCTTCAGTTCCGTAAAAGCCCCCTGTTTCCTCCGTATCGTACGCACTAGTTGTAGTATGTTTTTTCCCAGGCGTGTTTGGACCAATTACCGGATCATGATAAAAACCTTGTGCAATTATCACAGAGCCAGTGCTCCTTGCTCTTACCCATGCCCTTAATTGTCCCAACGGATTGGCTAAATAGAACTTTAAGTCAGTATTTCGCTCCATCAGGTCTGAATCTGCTGTACCTTGCTTTGAATATTTATGATCTGAAAAGTTACTATCATCTGATGGGTAACCATAAGGCCCCGGGCTTCGTTTTCCATGTGAATGAATATAGCCAACTAGTTTTTCACCCTTATTAAGTAATTTCTCAGCACCCACTCTGTCAAACGGGGTCGAACTGCGTGGATCTTTGTCAGTACCTAAGTTACTTTCAGGATATTGTTGAGGGGCTTGCCAGTTAAATTTTTTATCAACAGTTCGGTATATAAAAGAAGACAATTCCCGGTTGTTGTCGATTGATTTTTTACCATTTATTATTGTCCATCCTACTGCAGCAGCGTCTTTGGTTCTCCGCAGAGTCTCAACTCTGAGCCTTTTGTGCGTGAGCTGGACTCTGCGAGGCACCTCATTGTCTCTCTTTCGTTTAACTTACTTCTTTCATATGGCAGCAGTTTTAATTATAACCTTTGATTCTCCGCCTACCGCAGAGTCGCCTGCCAACACACAAAGCTATTCACAGGCAGACGCTGCGGAGAACCTTCATTTTGCGAGAAACAAAAAAACTCACCTTACGTAGAAATAAGTAATGACAAGGCAGTGAATCTTTATTGACAGCAGCGTTTAATTTCTTACTGCATTTATTAAAACAAGTAACGCCTAAGCACTGGTCTGGCTAAGCACAATTGCTCTGCTACCAAACCAGCGCCAGCTTAGGACTAATATGCTGACGCTATCGGGACAATTGTAGCTACCAAACCAGCGCCTGCTTTCTATGTGCTACGCGCCTGCGCCAAGGCGATGTTTGAAATCGTCTGAAGGGACTTCAAAATAAATCCAGTTCGACACAGCATTTAAATCTGTTTTTTTAAATTCCCTGTATGAAAGCATAATTCTAAATCTATATACTCCTTTCCCCATCGTCATTAAATCCCGAATATCATATTCATAGTAGATTGTGTCCCCATAAGAAACTTTAATTGTATTTTTTTTCTTTAGAATTTCTTCCATGCCAGGATCGTGGTCTATATCTATTTTTTTAAAACAACCATTATCCAATATTTGGGGTTCAATTTTAAAATCACCAAAATTAGAATTAGAAGCAGTATAAAAAGGCTCTTTGCTAATATATATGTTGTTTTTCGAATGCGAAATGATGGATATATAAAAAATAAACTCAGAGTCAGAGTTCGGTCTATATGTCTTCATTTTTACATCAATTTCAACAGGTTTAATTTGAGAATATCCAATTATCGGGATTAAAAAAAGAGAAAATAGTATTCGTTCCATTATGAAGTCATTATAAGGTTTTTAATATGCTTTCTAATGTATTTTTCATTGGTAAATATTTCTTTTGATCATCCGCTGACATTCGGAAATAATAATTTCCATAAGTATTTCCATTCTTGTCCTTGTAAAAATCAGTAAGAGTTGAAGTAATCCAAAATTTGAGGTACCACTTACTAGCGAGAGGTAAGGTCTTGTTTGTAATAATTACATAATGAGCTAAGAACTCTCTTTTCGCTTTATTTTCGTCTCCAGGCAGTTTAGGTTTCCCATTCAACCCTAATAATTGCTCGACATGTATTAATTCATGGTAAATGACTCTAACTAAATTTCCGAAAGTACTTTTGCCACTCGCAAAATCGTCAAAATTGCTTACTCCTAAAGTTACTTCTGTTCTAGTAATTGTCTTGCCTGCTTGATCGTCTTTAAATGAGTAACTGGTGGCTCCCCCTCCACTTCCCGGACCAAATATGAGCTCGTAAGATTTTTTATCTATAAGGCCCAGTTCAGTAAAATTATCAATTATCATTTTTGTCGCAGCAGAATAAGATTTTTTCCCAATAAGCTCCTTTACTTCATTTTCAATTCCAACCAATGATCTTTCTTGCCTGTCTTTTTCCTTATTCTCTTCTCTATACTCACCTATTAAGTTTCTCTCTGTCCCAGGCCTAGAAGATTCAATCCATTGGTCGCTGGTCAATCCATCCGCACCTACAGCCAACATTCCATCTGGATCAATAAACCTCATTGGATTATTATAAGCATAGTTATAAGGAGACCATTTTTTTGAAACATCGCTTAACGGATCAATTACATGCCATCTGCCTATCTGATTATCATACATCCTGGCACCATAGTCATACCATTCTAAACCACTACCATCACCAAATTCCTTTTGCTGCTTTTCCTTTCCGTTATACTCAAACCTGTTATCCAGTTTATTTGCAGCCTGTGCAGATATACCGGCAAGTGTTCCACCAAACGGATAATAATGTGATTCTTCCAATAATGCTCCCTTTGTATGAACTACCTGCAAATTGTCAAAGAACACCGATACCGGGCTTTCGTTGCTTACGTACACATAAATATAACCATTTTTATTAACAGCAATGTTCTGCATGGTTGCATCATCATAATGAGATTTAACACTATTGGCTGATCCAACCCTGCTGTAACCTCCTCCAACATAGTTAAACTGCTCATCAAATAATATATAGTTGATATACGCTTTTGGCGTTGTGCCACTGCCTCTTCCACCATCTCCCAAAAACCCGTTTACGGCGCTGTTAATTGCCGGAACACTATTCAAACCGGAGGCAATTGCTCCCTTGCCCGCTGCTGCACCTGTTGGTGCAGCCAGCAGCCCTGTTAATACATCCAGCACAGGAACCGCATAATTCGTTCCGCCCGTATTATCCTGGAAATAATAGCTCTTCCCGAATATATCCACCTTATCGCCGCTCATTACTTTTAAGGTAATGCCCAAACCGGTTACACCGCCGCTGCCTGTGGCAATGAGCTTATATAATTTTGCGCTGTTGGCAGTTGTATTACTATTGGGGTTGTTATTTACCGGGGGGCTGCCATTATTATTCTGGTAAGCGGTAATACCAGTAACGGCTGATGTATCAACGATGTTGGCACTGTTAATAGTATAATAATTCTTTTCCGTATATGCTGCATTAGGATATCCGCCGGTGGAGAAGCTCCCTTCCAGGGTTGCGGCAGGATATACATCCTGCTGTATCTCATCTGTTAATACCATTCGCGTATTGCCAAGATGATCCTTTATAAAATAATCATAATACAGTGTGTCTGTGCGGGCGTTGGTACGGGCCCTTATTCTTCCTTCTGACATTCCAATCAGTTGAAGGGTATCATTCTGGTATATCAACGGCCCTATATAATGTGTTACAGTAGTTTTTGCAGGTGATGTGGTATTATCTACTGTCGTTTTCTGAAGTTTGTTTCCGGCTGCATCATATATATAGCTTACAGTACCTTTTCCGGTAATGGTTATTGTTTGTGGTAAATTCAGGTGATTGTAAGCTATACTGCTGATGTTTTTATTATTGTCTTTGGTGAGATTACCATTACCGTCATACCAGTAATCCTGTGATGTGCCACTTGTAATTTCTTTAAAGTCGCCCAACCTGCTCGCGGTATCGTTCTGGAGATCCTGCACATAATTGAGTTTGTTGCTGTTTGTTACATAGCCATAGTTAAGATCATCTATTAATGCAGCACTGGTGACTTTAACACCTTTTCCACAGCACAGGCTATATTAATATACAGCTTCTTCAACTCCCTGTTGTTGGTACGCCACCCGCATTAACCACACTGCATACCAACAACGGCACTTGCTAACACCAACAGCGGCTTCAAATTACAAGATTACCATCGGGATCTATGGCGTTGGTAGGTTGGTTCAGTGCATATACGTACGGTGATGTAGCAAAATACAATTCAGCTTTTCCATCTGTGGTATGCCATCTTCCAATTTGCTGATCATACATCCTTGCACCAAAGTCTGGCATGGATCTCCTGCAATTTATCAGCGAACACTAAAAGTATTCAAAATACCATGCAACAATAAGATAGAAAACAGCTATTATTATTAAAGAAATTAAAAAACCAAGTAAATTCATTTGCTTGAATCGGTAAAGCAAATAAAAGTTAATTACAAAATGAAAAACTGCAAATTTGATAAATAGTTTTTTTTCCATGGATATATGACTGCCATTCGAGCCATAGCCAGATAAAAATGCAGTAAGATAAAACATAACAAGAATTGTTATGCCTGCAACTATATTTAATGCAATAATTTTTATTAATGAATTTTTCATTGTTTTACAGTTACTTTTACACCATATTGGTTTTGCATCAACAATACAAAATTATTTATTAACTTACTAGCATCCCCATTGCTCGATTGAAAAGCTTGTAGAAAAGCTGTAAGATCATTTACAAAAGAAGAAGTACTGTGAGATCCCATAGCCCCAGGAGAGTTTTCGTTACTGCTAAAAGCAGCCTTAATACCATTCATGTCATTTCCAGATAATCTGTCATTTCGATGATCTTGTGAGAAGGCAAATAAATTTCCAGGTTCAGTAATAAAGTTGGATTGATGAGGAGCCATATTGTATACTAAATCAATAACTTTATTAGGATCAGCAAACTCATCTGGATGCTTTTCGACATATTCAAGGATAGTTCGAATATAGCCTGCGCCAAAGGCTGCCCCTCGGCTATGGGTATAAATTTGTATGGTCTCAGAGTATTTTCCTGTTGCATCTTTTGCCAACTGTGAAAGAATTTTTGATATATCTGCTTGACCTACTATATAGCCAGCTTGTTCTCTGGACAATCTAGAATTCCCTTGAGTGAATTCGCCATTTCTAACTTTGGGAGACCATCCGCCCTTAGTAAATGGAACTCTCCCATACCATTGGTCTCCATCCACAAATTGCATAGTTCCGCCGGGATTGGGAATCCCAGAGTTAAGGATCGCCGAAATAATTCTTTCATCCCAATAAGAAGAATTTGCACGTTCGCTTTCAGATGTTACTCTACCATTAATTAATATTGGAAGTTTCCCATCCTTATCAACATAGATTATTGGGTTATTTATAGCACAAGCATAAGGGGTTATAAAAATTTGAACGCTAGCTAACGGATCCACCGCATGCCATCTCCCAATTTGCGCATCATACATTCTCGCTCCATAATCCAACCATTCCAACCCACTACCATCTGAGAACTCCTGGCGTTGTTCTTCTTTACCGTTGTATTTGTAGCGATTTGTTGGAGCATTATTGAGCGCCTTGGAGCTAATCCCCGCCATAGTAAGTCCGAACGGATAATAATGCGTTTCCTCCAGAACAAATTACTTAATTTCAACATCATTTTTATAGATCACTTTTTTAATTGTATCTCCTGTTTTAGATAAATAAATCCATGTGCTATCTTTTACCCATAAATTCTTTTTTGAAGTATTAGGTGAATTAATTGTATCAGCACTTCTGTAGAATTCAATTCTTTCAATCCCTACACCATCACCATAATTAATCTCTCTGACTTTATAACGATAATTTTCTTTATTAAAATACCATTCAGAACTTACATTTTCCTTGGACATCCGGAAAAACATGACAAAAACAATAGTTAGTAGAGGTGTTGCAGTAAATATTCCTATTTTGTCGAGCAGAGATTTAGGGCGGATAATTTTTTTGGTCAATAAAAAAATCAATACTCCACCAGCAATACTCCAGAATATGATAATAAAAATTCCATACCCTAAAGAGCTACTTGAATCATCCCTTCCAAGTTTTATCAAAATAAAAATTATAACATAATAAATAATATTGAAAACAATAATTAGTTTGTTCATAAATACATTCCTTTACTGAGCTGACCTAAAATCAATTTTGCCTGATAAATTTTTTCTGCTCCTCATCCCACTTATACGTCCCCTCTTCCAGATTTTGAATATCTCCTAAAAAGGAAAATATAGAGTGATCTGTGCTGGTACCCGTATTTGTTTTAATATCGTCGTTTCCTAAGCCTTTTTCATCTTCATTTGCTAACCATCCCATTCCCAATATATTTCGATTCCCTTTATGTTTATATTGAGTAGTTTTAATATCAGGATCTGCTATTAAATCTCCTGCTTGGTAGGGATCGAAATCAGCAACCAATGTAATTTTTATTTGCCGTTGTTGCTCTAAAGGCAACGTCCGTATATAATCTTTTAGCGCAGCCACAAACCCTTTTCCATAAGCACCACCCATACTATGTGTAATAATCTTTATAGTTTCAACTATATCACCGCTATTTTTATCTCTTGCTAGATTAACAATGATTTCCTTAGCATCTTTTTTACCTGCCAAATATCCAACCGCCATACGCCCAGCAGCAGTAGCAGCCATAGGGTGGCCTCCTATTGGGTTCCAACCTCCTATTCCTCCATCGTAATACCTCGAATTGTGGTCATCCAATCGATCCATTACTTGTTGGTCAAATGATTGAACTTCATTATATCTTTCATATACCCCTCTTCCTCTATAGTTAACAATCCTAAGTTTAGAAACAGATTGAGACCAGTAACTTGCTCCAGGAGAAGAAGAGTTGAAATGATTGCCATTAATGAAAATTACAAGATTACCATCGGGGTCTATGGCGTTGGTAGGTTGATTCAGTGCATAAACATATGGTGATGTAGCAAAATATAATTCAGCTTTTCCATCAGTGGCATGCCACCTCCCAATTTGCGCATCATACATCCTCGCTCCATAATCTAACCATTCCAGTCCACTACCATCAGAGAACTCCTTCCTTTGCTCTTCCTTACCATTGTACTTGTATTTATTCTCCGCTATACCATTGAGCGCCTTTGATGATATCCCCGCCATAGTAAGTCCGAACGGATAATAATGCGTCTCCTCCAGTATAGCACCCCTGTTATGTACCACCTGCAAATTATCAAAGAACACTTTAACCTGGCTTTGGTTACTCATGTAAATATACACATATCCGTTTTTAGGTGCAATCTTTTGTTGCAAATGATGAGATTTAACAACACTGTTATCGCCTACAGGATCATAACCATAACCTACACTTTTAAACTGTTCATCAAAAAATATATAATTGATAAATGCCTGAGGCTTTAATGAGCTGTTCGGCACATCATTTATCTGATCTGCAAACAGTGAATGGATGCCATCTGTTGTAGTTGTAAGTATATCGAGTTGCCCGGCGGTTACTCCTTCATGCGCTGCAGCAGCATTACTGCCTGTTGGCCCACCAAGTAATCCCGTAAGTATACTTAACGTGGCAATGTTCTTATTATTTGTATTACCATCAGTAACATTTGTGAAATAATAGCTCTTACCTAATATATCTATCTTATCTCCAGCCATTACTTTAAGGGTAATGCCCAGCCCTGTTACACCTGCTGTGCTATTAGCTTTTAATTCATATAAATTTTCGCTCATAGCATCTATAACACTGTTAGGGTTATTGTTGGGAACTATGATATTGTTATTAGGATAATTCTGATTCTCTATTCCTGTTGCCTGTGCTTTGGGAACGATCTTTGTTGCATCAATGCTGTAATATTTATTCTCAATATATACAGCGCTATTAGTGCTATTAATATCTCCCTCCAGCGTAGCGGCAGGATATATGTCCTGTTGCTGTTCCTCTGTCAGCACCATGCGCACACTGCCCAGGTGGTCTTTAATAAAATAGTCAAATGCAAAACCTGTGGGGGTATGTGGTGTAGCACTATTGTTATATAGTATTCTTATCCTGCCTTCCTCATGTGGTATCTGTTGCAATTTGTATGTATAATCAACATATGATGGAGCTGAAGAAGGATAAACGGTCTTGCTTTCATAAATGTTCCCTGAAATATAGTTTGTTACCGTTGTTGTGGAAGGTATACCATTGTATGCGCTCCTGGATACGCTCTTTTGCAGTTTATTGCCGAACACATCATACTTATGGGAGATATTACTGCTTATATTTTTCACATCATCCCACATTATTATATAGTCTGGCAGGTTTAAATGGTTGTAAAAAATAAAAAGGATTTTCTTGTTATTGTCAGATGTTATGCTTCCGACCCCATTGTATCCGTAATCATCTCCGGCATTATTACCGTCTTTAAAGTCGCCCAGGTTTTGCAATAACGAAGAGCTGTTATCTGTTACTTTGAGCAACCTGTTAGTTCCTGTGGCATAATGGTAGGATAAGTCATCTATTTGCGAAGATGAATTGAAGCCAAGCCCCCATTGCTGCATTCGCTTTATATTCCCATTCAAATCATAAGCGCTTGTTACATCAGAACCATCACCCATTTTTACATCATAGTTAACGCCGGCATTCTTGTTAAATGTACTGCCGGTATACTGGGTAAAATCAGCTTTCAATAAACGATTGACAACATCATAAGTAAAATCATATTTTCTTTTCTCGCCGTCACCTTTACTTTTCCATACCATGCCGGATATATTGCCATTATAGCTGGCAGCATTATAGGTTTGGCTACCGATAAGGTTGTTGCCTGTTTTATCATAGCCCAGGTCAAAGCCAAAGTAATGCGATTGATTGGCATCACGTGCATAGGCTCTGTTTGCACCCAGAAGCCATCCGCGAATATTATACTCGTAGGATAAAGATTCCAATCCCTGGTCTGAATTAAATGCAGGTGCAAGCTTCTTTGTTTTTAACTGTCCCAGGGCATCATATTCCATTTGAGATGTTATTTTATAATCCGTCATTTGTCCTGCTACATTATTTACCGGCACAAGGGTATTGCTGAGCTTCTTTTCTGTTTTTACCAGTCTTCCAAACTCATCATACGTCATTTTAGTTACGATTACTGTAGTTTGTGGGTTTTCCGAGCCCCCGATCTGCTGCTTTTCAACAATGATCAATGGTTGCCCGGCCCATGTGTATTGCGTTGTGGTAACATCAACTCCCCCGGTAATATTGGTACGCTGCACCTGTATCACACGCCCCTTGTCATCATAAATATTTACGGAGTGGAAGTATTGATTAGCAGAAGCATTCGTTACCGTTCTATAAGTTGTCCATGTAACTTTTCCTGTTATGGCATTGCTTTGTTGTGGAAATTGCGGATAGGGAAAGTTACTATTATCAGTTGGTAAGAAATGAGCGTCCCATGTAGTTAAATAGGAAGCCGATAATACCGACGGTATATTTTGATAGTCATCATAATGGGTTTTAGTAAGCATATCCCAGCCTGTTGAGGGAATGCTGCTTTCATTAAAAGGGTAATAATAATTTGGCGAACTTTTGACCAAAGGCATATGCTCGGATATATAATCATTATTATTCCAGAATCCTGTTTGCACAGGCCTGTTTAAATTATCATAAATGGTCACCATCCATTTTGCCGGTCCATTCAAACCTGAAACAATGCTGGCATCCATTACCATTGCGAGCCTGTCACGTTTATCATACAACATTTGGGTTACATCAGCAACACCGGGTGTTTTTTTAAGATACATCCTTCCACGTTCATCATATTCATAACAAAACATCTGCTCTGCATATACTGTTCCGCTAATTACCCAGTTGTTTGTTTTAGTTGCCTTCACGCCTTCCGGTTGTATAACTGCCCTTAGCCTGTTAAAATCATCGTAGATGTAATATGTACAAATCCAGTCATCATGGCCAGAACCATTTCCGTTATCACTAACATTATCTTTCAATTGAACTTTTTTTAAAATAACCTGCCCCTGCTTATCCTTAAATTCTATAACCTGCTTATTATGTTCGTCAATAGTGATGATTTTATATAATTGCCCGGTCTGATATTCCTCAACGCTTGAATACGTTCCAAAATCCCCCAGCCAACCGGACTCAACCACTTTCCATATGCGCACATCATCAATATCTGTGTTGGTATAATATTTAGTCTTTACCGATCTTCTGTTTGTTTCTAAAGGCTGATGCTGTGTGCCTACCCAGCTATTGCCCGGGGTAAACTGTTCTTGTATACGATTCAGTGGCGATGCTTCAAAATTGGTCTGGCTGTAAAAAAAAGCTTCTCCCTGCCCGGTGATGGGAGAATTTGGGTTTGCGGAATTATAAAATGCTGCCTGCTGTGCAAAAGGATCCAACTTAAATAACCCATCTGACGTGGTGGATGGCGTTGACAGGTATTTATAGCGCTCCCTGCCAAACTCATCATACACAACCGGGCTTATTATATCTACAGCATTGGCTGCTGAGGTTGGATTAGCAGGGTTGGTAATTAAAGAGCCTTGTTTTACAACAGTCTGCAATGGTCTGCCAAGCCCGTCGAAGTATTGGGTGGTTTGCTGCACCTCTTTAACAGGTTTTGTTTTTAATGCCGCGGCATCATCTTCCGGCGCTTTGGCATTCCAGGTACGGATATAATTTACCGTAGCACCAGACGGATATGCCGCGGGTGGCGTTACCGGAGATTGTGCAAACAACCGCCAGGGCAGCAGTAATGCACAGATAGCTATATAATAAATTGTCTTACCCGGTTTAAATGAATATCGCATATAATTGCTGTTAGCTTTATTAATTATTGGGTTGTTGGTACTGGTAGTCATTTGTCTTTATAACTCTCCCTTCTTTGTCGCGCACCGTTTGCAGCCTTCCGAAGCTGTCATATTCATAATAGACGATCTCATCATTTTCATTGCACTGGCTTGTCATGCCAATCAAAGGCTCGTAAGTGTAAGTTGTCATCCGGGCTGTTTTAGGATAAAAGCGGATTTCATCTACCTGCTTATCAGCAGGTATGATTATATCATGCGAGCCTCCCGAAACAGTCACTATACTTTTCTGCAGGTTCCATGTGCCTCCTGACTTTTGCCAGTAACTCAAAACATAGTCACCGCTCGTTAAGCCGGTTAAAGTTTTTGAGAAGCCGCCCGTCTTGCTTTTCCTGCCTGTTTTACTATCGCCGTCTGCACTGTTACCTTCGCCCTCTTCAAAGGAAGTATGGAAGATATCTTTTTGGTTCGCATTAATTACTTCTGTAATTGGCACACTTAAGTTATATCCCCATATGTAGCTTTTAAAATAGTCATCCTCTTTTACAATCTCTCCTATATTGCCATAACCATCAAAACTCCTGACCTCAACCTTTCTTTTGTAAAGTGTGGAAGGCGTGTAGTTGCCGGGAGTGTTTGCCTGTGGAAGCGTGCCGATATTAGAATTGGAAAACTTCCAACCTGTAAGTGATAAGGGGGCGTTCAACTCAAGCTCATGAATTTCGGATGGCAGCCACCCTTTTGAAGCCGAATACTTCACAAGTCTCCCCGATTTTACAAAAGTGGTGCCGTTGGTTTTTTTAAATAGTGATACTACTTCAACAGGGGATAATACGAAATTATTGCGTAAAAAATCAATTGAAGTTATACCAGGATTGTAATCAAAAAAGTAATTGGAATAAGTTATTTCATCCAGGCCATTTGATGATCGTGTTTCAACTTTTGAAGGAGAAAGATAATCGCTGTTATAGTCATACTTTGTAATCGTTTCGATATTACCGGTTGTAGAATATATAATATGCGAACTTTCTTTTATCCGGGAAATACCATTGATTAAATAATAGTTTGGATTGTAAAAATTATCATAAAAGGGTAAGGGTGTTCCGAACATATGCTCTGGATTTAAACAGACATTGTAATCAACTCCTCCCCACTTTTGGGCAACCTTCATGGCGGTTACAGAGTTTAATACCCTGCTATCATATATATTTGTAGTCTTGCTTACAATCTGGTTATCGTTGTTATAAGAAGTTTGCTTTAGAAGGTTTCCTCTAAAAAAATCATAACTCGATACAGGAGGGAATGGATATACGCCAGGGGTATTATTTGCACCTCCGGGATCGGTCACAAAGCTATACTCATATTCAACTTTGCCATTTTCACCAGACGTACCCAAAATTTCTGTAACCTTGGGATAACAGACATGATTTCCCTGTACCGTACCCAGTTCAATAAGGCTGTTGGATTTTCTTACTATATATATACAAGCAGGATTATTTGGACATGCCCCTGGTGGTGGGTTAACTGGATCACTTTGGTGTATTTGGAATTCATAGGCATAAACAGGCTCTTCCATCAAAACGCCACTAGACAAATTATAGCCTGCCGAGTAATCAAAAGACCTTGTCTGAATAATATTGTCAAAGCCATTATAGTTTTCTATTTTCTGAATTCGGAGTCCTCCAATTTCCCTTTTTGGAATATCGACCTGAACTTGTGGAACGCTGATATTAATATCTGAAAAGCTAACTCTTAACTCACTTTCCAAATAAGATGTATAGCTACTACTGGAATAGCACCTTGAATCTGTTTCATTAACCTTAATCTTGTAAACATTATTTTTATGTAATGATACGCTGCCTAAAAACAAATCCTGTGTATATGAAAAATTCCCTATAATAATGACTGATTGACCTGTTGTGGTATTAGTGAATGTAAAGCTGGGAGAACATTTGATCCCATTTGCATCCAAATAGTCCTTAGCCGGAAATGTAGCACGGATAGTCGCATTAGTAACATCCTTATTTACTGAAAAAGTCAGCTCCGATGTGTAAGTTCCATTGGGAATATTGGTAATAGCAGTCTTTGTTACCTGCATTTCAGGATATTTCATTTCAGTTCCGCCTCCAATATCATTGGCTTCATAAGTAAATTTTGTTGTGCCTCCCGTCGGGTATTTGATTTCTTTTAGCACTCCTGCCTTCATATAATTATAATCTGTGCTTCTGTCTGCTCCGGTTATTTCTCTTGACCACGCCCCGGTATTATCTGTATAAGTATAGTAATATGTAGGTACAAGGTGAGCATTGGTTTTACCATTGTAAAATCCCCAATGATCCTGAGACCAGGAAGATTTTTGAGGTAGTGTTACTGATTCTTCATAGACAAACGTGTATTGATTGACAAATAAAGAATTTCGGTCTTTAAAAGATATGCTCTCAAGTTTAAGTCGCTTTAAATCCGTTTCCAATACCGTTGCAGTATTATTAAAATAGGAGTAATTAAACGATACCTCCTTGATCTTTGTATCATTATTTCTGATAACAATCTTATCTATTTTCTTTTCCATTAAATGATCCTGCCTTCCAGATATTTCAAATTCAATTTTCCCAGTCCGAAAAACTATGTCATGTAAAATTCTGGCATTAATCTCTGTCACATATACTCCCCCGGGATCTTCAGGTAGATCGGAACTGCAATAACTAGGGGCTGCACCAGGACCATATATAGAATTGGAATGAGTAAAAGTATTGGATTGATATTGCTTTGTTTGAGTGGAATACGATGTATAATTAAACTTTACAAGTTCTGTATTGTCCGGCAGGCAAATTTTACTTAAATACCACGTAGATGGGAAATAATAAACAGTGCCTAGTTTATTATCATTAGAGCTTGTCTCAACATCTTCGAAAATATATTTTAATCCATTTTCAGTAATTATTTCAAACTTATTAGTATTAACCCAGGTTATTTTAATGTTGTCTTGCTTGGCACAATAAGCTACTTTATTTTGATCAAAGAAAAATCTTCCGGATTTTCCATCAAAATTATAGTAGAACATGTCGGGTTGTGTATCATAATTTAAATTTTCTGATAATCTAAGATAATAAAGGAAATCTTCTCTGGGTTCCATTTCTCCGGTTGTGGGAACAAGCCTTGCCGTCTGTAGTAAATAATATTCCTCGTCAGGGAGTCCAATTACAGATCGGGTAATTGCGCCACCCGCATTTAACGACCAGCTCAATCCTACATGTGAAGCTTCCTGTGGAACACGAACACCTGAAGAATTGTAGTTTAAACTTAATGACAAAGAATAATTACCTATCGGAATATCTGCAATAGGCACATTTTGATTAACAGTACCCGTGAATAATCCAACTGGTACATTTCCATAACGACCTAACTCTGCAGCATTAGGTGAAGGAGGAATTACCGGCGTTGGGTATTTTGCAATATCCTGTGTTTGGGCTGAGCAGAAAACTACAAGCTTTAATAGTAAAGCCCAGCATAATAAAATTTTGTATTCTTTTCTCATTTTAGCAGTTCTTATTAGATGTATATTTTGCTTGGTTAAGAGTTCCGATTGTATGGGTTTACTCATTTATCACAACCCCCACCCCACTCTCCACACAACCGCAGGAGTAGGCGGCACATGTTTGTTATATAAAAAATCATACAATACGCTCATCGTCCCCTTCACCTTCTTCCCCTTTTTCAGCGGTGAGTTCATGCTGTATTTCTTTGTAAGCCCTGCAAGGGCGCTCTTATTCCAGTTGCTGTAATTCTTGAACACAGTAAGGCTTTCAATAGTGCGGTTGTAATTCAGCTCCGCTCCGGCGGTAAACCACAGGCTGGCTATAAAGCGGCTACCGGTTTTAAACAGGTCAGGCGCTTTCCAGTCCAGGTTCGTTCTAAATCCAACGCCTTCCGCCGAGAACCGTATTTCCTTCCAGCTTTTTCCCCAGCCGAGCCTGCCACTCACTCCTGCATTAATGACCGTTTTGTCACTGAGTTTGTAACCCAGCATGATGGCTACGTCTGTGCGAAGAGGATAGTAGTAGTCAGACCTTTGCGTCTGGAAGTCGGTACTTACCTGTATCCGGTCTTTCAGCCGTTTGGTTTTCTGGTTGTTTGGTTTAAAATCCGGCATCACCATATCACTGCTGCCACCGCCATTAATGCCTAACTGGTTCAGCTTGTCTTTCAGTTTACTTAGCTCTCCCTGCGACTGCTGCATCTGCTGTTGCAGGTATTGGGCGGGGTTGGCATTGGCTCCATTGGTGGCAGGCAGGGCTAACTGCTGCTGCATCAGTTGCTGCACATCAGCCCTGGTTTGCAGGCCAGCTAAGGCCTGTTGCGTGCCGTAGTTATCGGGGGTGGGAAATAATGAAGCCAACATGCTGTAGCGGCTGAAAAATTTTTGAAAACCGGGTATATGCTGCAGCACTTCAAGCGTTTTCCGTACCAGCTTATCAGGGTCATTTAGCAGTTGCTTATATTCTTTCGTTATCTGTGAATAATAGTAAACATCAGCCTGGTATTTACCAAAACACTTACTGATGCTTTTGGGCAGGTTGGTGTAAGAGCCAAGCAGTTGCTTTAGCTGTTGCTGCCGCTCCTGCAAATAGCTTTGTATATCGCCTGCTTCTTTTAATTTGTTTTGCAACTGGTTTGCCTGGTTAAGGGAGCTGCCAAGCTTCTGCCGTATATCTTTTGTTTTGGAAACAATATTGGCTGCGTCTTTTAAAAAAGCAAGAGAGCCCTGAACAGAATCAAGACCGGCAATAAATTCACCGGATGCTATCTTATCAAATTTACCGGTAGCGCCATTAAGCTTTTGAGAGAGGGATTCATATCTTTTTTTAACATCACCGAATAATTCAGCGGCTTTGGAAGAATCAATTTTAGCAAGCTGCTTTTTCAGCTTTTGCTCCTGTTTGGAGAGACTGTTTAAATACTTATCGGTTTGTTTGGTGAGCTGCTTATCGAGGGACTGCATTTTATCTTCTATGGCTGAAAGAGACTTTTTTGAAATATTTATAACGTCATTCCTACTGCTATCCTGCGCGTACAATACAACACTACAGGCAATAAGTACAACAGATAAAAATATTCTCATTGTTTTGGGTTAGGTCCATCGATATTTTACAAATCGTTAACGAATGTTGACAAAAAAGAAATACAAACAAAATATTTTCCGCCATTATCAATGAAATTATTGTGAATGTGGATAATTTTTGTATATATACCACACGTTGCAAGTACAACCACTTAGAAACAATACACAAAAACCTGGTTGCTTCATAAGTGTAATCTGGCAGAGATGGCGCTCTGTCGAACATCGCCCTGAAAGTGTTGGTGATAAATGAGAAAGAGGATGTACCAAAAATAAGCGAAGCTTCTGAAAAACTGTTTAAAATTGGTTTTTAAAACAACTATTGATACCTGAACAAAAAAAGAGGATGTCTCTTATTTTTAACACCCTCTTTAAAAACGCTGAACGACCCTTGTTATGCGCCCAAAGCCTGCTTTGCAAAAAGCACACATTTTCCAACTTCCTTCACAGCATCTGAGCCTTCGGGTATTTTATATTCCAGTTCTATAGAAACAGGTATTTTGTATTTCTTTTCTTTTAGCAGGTTAAGTATGGCAGGTATGGGCGTATTGCCTTCTCCCCAGGCAAGATTTTCACCACCATTTTCTTTTGTTTTACGATCTTTTAAATGCATGGAAGTGATGCGGTCGTGTTTTGCCTGTATAAGTGCCAGCAAGGTTGCTGCAGTATTATTTCCGCCGGCGGCTATATAATGCCCGCAATCAAGATTCATAGAATTGTACGGAGATTGACTTAATGCAGTATCCCATGCGGTATCGGTTGCCTGGGTATGTGCATGATAACCGATATAAACTTTATGCTTAGCTGCGAGTGTGCCTAACCGTTGGGAATGTGCCGGATCTTTAGGCAGCTCAACGGTAACGGAATTTGCACCCAACGCTTTTGCTGCTTTTAATGCATATTCAATTTCCGCATCGGTATTATTGGGATTTAAAGCGCTGGGTTTAAAAGCGTAAATGCTAACCCCGGCTTTTTCAAACATTTTACGGATCTCCTTAAATTTCTCCATTGATGCCGAGGCCCGCCATTCAGCAACCCTTGCTTTATCTTCCGGGATACCGGCATATTTTTCCGGCGCTTCTCCCATTAGTTCTACCGCGCTCACACCACTATCAATAATAAACTGAAGCAACTGATGAATATCATGCGGCATACTGCGGTAAGAATAAGTTATTACGCCCACCTGCACACCCGAAAATTTTGAATTAGGTTTACCAGGCAGGAATAACCCTTTTGAAAAAACAGATCCTGAAGTAAGCAACCCCAGGGAAGCCATTGAGCCATTCAATAAAAATGAACGACGTGAAGCATTAAACAATTTATTTTTTTGTGCAGGCATAAATAAATTTTTAAATGAATAGGGTTACTAAGATATGCTTTGTAAACGAAAATAACAGGATATGTGCAAAGAGAAGATATATTATGGCTTATTATTAATCTTTATTTCTTCCCTTCTCACCAGGATACAACTGCTGAACAATATCGCTCTGCCACACTTTTTTTGTTTCAGCGTTTATAACAGATAATCTGCCTGTGAATGCTGCCCCGGTATCTACATTCCAGACATTAGCGGCATGCATCGGCATATCGCTGTTGAAATTAATAGTAGGCGTATGCCCTATAAATATTTCTTCAAAAAGTTTAAGCCGTTTGGGATACCATACTGAATCCTCCTGTACCCTGCTATCCATTATTGTTACAGCCACTTCCCACAATGTTCTGTCCCAATAAAAATTGCTTTCATAACTCTCCGTCTCCGGGCCATGCATGGATGAAAATCCTGCATGTATAAAAAGCCTGTTCTTATCATCAATATAGTAATTGTGCATCCGGCTAAAAAAAGCAAGATGACGTTGCTTTTCATGAACACCTATATTTCTGTAAGCCTCTACTGTAGATCTTCCCCCATGCTGCAGCCAGTATGGGTTGGGGTATTCACCTTTCAGCCAGGATTCACACCATACATCATGGTTCCCACGAAGAAAAATACAATTACACATTGTGCCTAATTCATCAAGGTATGTTATAACACCCGGTGATTCAGACCACCCATCTACGTAATCACCAAGAAAGATCAGCAGATCATCTTTCCTGAAGTCAATTACTGTAATCACCTGTTGTAATGCTTTGAGTGCACCATGAATGTCGCCTACAACAAAAGTTTGAGCCATCAGATAAAAGTATTATGATTAACAATGATGAATGTACGCATTTTTGAAGTGCTGATTTTGAGGGGCTTCTGCAAGCGTGTATTTCAAATTTTTGCATATAGGTATTACTGTTATAGCAGACCCCTCGTGCCCCGGGGTGACAGGCTACGGTGCAATGCCGGACTATTTTACTATTGCCAGGCATTTGTATCAATGCTGAACAACGCACCGCTGCTGTCATGCCGGGGCACGAGGCATCTGCATATGATTGCCCAATTCGCGAAAATCTGAAATGCACCCCTTCTGTAATGTAAATATTAGTAACGCAACAACTATGCAGGATAGTACAGGATAGTTGAATGCTGTTTAAAAAGAAAACAATACTTAATTAGTTTAAACATATATTTATAGCCTACAAAAGGATTGCACACATGATTACCCGACACTCAAAAACTTTGATCCAATATTTTGTTTTGATTTTTCCTATAGCCGCATTGCTATCTTCATGCGGTTCAAAAAATTCGGCATCTTTAAAAATTACAAAAGGAACGCATATAGCTTTGGTTGGCAACAATCTTGGCTCCCGGATGATCAATTACGATTATTTCGAAACGGAAATGCAGTTACGCTACCCGGATAGCATGTTGTATTTCCGCAATTTTTGTGATGGAGGTAATACACCCGGATTCAGACCACATGCGGCACGTAATGATCCCTGGGCTTTTCCCGGAGCAGAAAAATTTCAGACCGAACTTGCTAAAAATTCAGCAAGCGAAGGTTTTTTTGACTCACCAGACCAATGGCTTGCACGCCACAAACCGGATATCATTATTGCATTTTTTGGATACAATGAATCCTTCCAGGGAAAAGAAGGTTTGGATAATTACAAAGCTGAATTAGATGCGTTTATTAAACACACATTAAGTCAGCATTACAAAGGAGATTCTTCCGGGGCGCAGTTAGTAATTGTTTCACCCATCGCTTTTGAAGATCTTACGGCTACATATGATCTTCCTGACGGGAAAAAAGAAAATGAAAATCTTAAACTGTATGCCGGAGAAATGAAACAGGTGGCTGAGGCAAACGGCGTGTTGTTCATTGATGTTTTCACCCCAACAAAAAAATGGTTTGATGATGCAAAAGCGTATTTAACAATAGATGGCTCACAACTAAATGAAGAAGGGTATAAAAAATTCGGTGTGCTGCTGGCTGATGAAATTTTTGGTAAAACCAAGCCTGTAGCTGAAGCAAACAAGAAATTAGTATATGATGCTGTGATGGAAAAAAACTGGATGTGGCACAATGACTATAAAATCCCCAATGGCGTTCATGTTTATGGTCGTCGTTACAATCCTTTTGGTCCTGATAATTATCCTGCTGAAATTGAAAAAATACGGCAGATGACTGCCATCCGTGATACCGCGATATGGAAAGCATTGAAAGGTGAAAAAATGGATGTAGCTGCTGCGGATAAAAATACAAGAATATTACCGCCGGTAACTACCAATTATAATCCTGAACAAAATGGAAGCCTTACTTATTTATCCGGAGAAGAAGCAGTAAAAAAATTAAAAGTCCCACCCGGTTATAAGATTGAGCTGTTCGCATCAGAAGAAAAATTTCCTGAACTGGCCAAACCAATGCAAATGTCGTTTGATAATAAAGGCAGGCTTTGGATAGCAACCATGCCAAGTTACCCTCATTATAAACCAGGAGATGCCAGGCCTAACGACAAAATTGTTATACTGGAAGATACTGACAACGATGGGAAAGCTGATACATTAAAGGTTTTTGCAGATCATCTTCATTTGCCTGTGGGCTTTGAAATTGCTCCCGAAGGTGTATATGTATCGCAGGGAACAAATTTTAAACTGCTGAAAGATACAAACGGAGATGATAAAGCCGATGAAATTGAAATATTGCTGAGTGGATTTGACGATCATGATACACATCACAATATACATGCCTTTACTACAGATCCTTCAGGCGCAATATATATGGGAGAAGGTGTATTCCTTCACACCAATGTAGAAACTTCGTATGGGCCTGTGCGTGGTACCAACGGAGGCTTTTACCGGTATGCACCACAGTTGCATAAACTGGAACGCACCGCTCAACTTTCTATTCCCAACCCATGGGGTATTGCGTTTGATGAATGGGGGCAGCCATTTTTTGCCGAAACATCAGGACCTGATGTTCGCTGGATGTTGCCGGGTACGGTATTGCCGAGATATGGAGAAGCTACACACAAATCATTTAACCTGATAGAGGAAGCGCACAGGGTTCGTCCTACATCGGGGTTAGAATTTGTATCAAGCCGTCATTTTCCGGATGAGGTGCAGGGCGATTTGCTTATAAACAATACTATAGGATTTTTAGGCACAAAAGAACATGTAATTGAAGATAGCGGCACAGGCTATAAAAGTCATCATCGTGTAGACCTGGTCGTTAGTGAAGACAGGAATTTCCGCCCGGTTGATATGGAATTTGCGCCTGATGGCTCACTATATGTAATTGACTGGCATAATATATTGATCGGGCACATGCAGCACAATGCAAGAGACCCATTGCGTGATCATATGCACGGAAGAGTATACCGCATTACCTATCCTTCCAGGCCATTGGTTACACCTGCAAAAGTTGCAGGAGCAAGTGTTGAAGAACTGCTGGATAACCTCAGGTTGCCTGAATACCGTACCCGGTACAGAACACGAAGAGAGTTAAGAGGCAGAGATGCGGATGAGGTTTTACCCAAATTGACCAAATGGGTAAATGCGCTTGATAAAAATGATCCACGCTATGAACATCATATGCTTGAAGCGCTCTGGGTTAGCTGGGGGGCGGATAAAGTAGATCAAACTTTATTGCGCCAACTGCTGAAAGCAAAAGACTACCGGGTAAGATCTGCCGCGGTTATGGTTATACGTTATACCGGTCACCAGGTAAAAGACCAGGCAGATTTATTAATGCAGGCCGTACAGGACGAAAACAGCAGGGTAAGATTAATGGCTATTGTTGCTGCATCGTGGATAGGTAAAGATAAAGGGTTACCGGTTTTAGCCGAAGCAGCCAAAAAACCATTGGATGAATGGATGATACATGCTTATGACGCTGCCGTGGCTCATTTAAAGGGTCAATTAGTAGAAGAAAAGAAGCAGGAAGATGTTATATCATCTTTAAAAGGAAATGATCTTGAAATGTTTAAAAAAGGAAAAGAAATTTATGCAAGGGAAGGATTCTGTGCTACCTGCCACCAACCAGATGGAAAGGGTTTGCAGGCCTCAGGTTTTCCTCCTTTAAGAAATTCAAAATGGGTAACAGGCAGTGATGAACGCTTAATAAAAATTGCTTTAAAAGGTATGCTTGGTCCAATAGAAGTTAATGGCACCAAATATCCGGGACAGGTACCGATGACACCTTTTGAAGGATTATTGAATGATGAAGAAGTGGCTGCCGTATTAACCTATGTACGCAATTCGTTTGGAAACCAGGCAACACCAATACAGGCAGACCAGGTGAAGAAAGTACGGGCTGAAACGCAAAACAAGAAAGACTTTTATTCGCCTGAAAAACTGTTGCAGGAACATCCATTGGAGAAATAAAAACGGGGTTGCGCATGCAACCCTTTTTATACAATTATAAAATACCAGAAGAAAACATACATGAAGAAGAGATTCATGCTATTATTATAATGCTACGCTTATTATTCAGTTGTATATAACCATGACCTCAAATGCAAGTACTCTGTTTAATTCTTACAGTTTTAATTCTTGCGGTGCTCATCAGGCTTTTATTCCGAAAGGTATTAGACCTGCCGGCCTATTCTGGTAAGCTATTGACAGACAACGCTGGCGTTGACAATCTCATGGAAGAGGATAAATTCTGGCAAATAATAAAAATCACAAGGGACAACAGTAAAAGGCATTATCAAATACAATGTCAATTATTGACGGAATACTTAAGTAATTTGAGCGGACAGGAAATTATTCAGTTTGACAGAACTTTTAGCGTCCTCATGGCAAGGTCATACAGTTTTAGACTATGGGAGCCAGCATATTCACTAAATGGGGGCTGTTCAGACGATGCCTTTGAATATTTTCGTTCGTGGCTAATAGCCCAGGGAAAAAACAAATTTTATTGGACTATAAAATGCCCCCGGCTATTATTTTTTGTAGGTGTGAAAGAGTTAATTGAGCATTACGAAGGAATTGCATATTGTGCTTATGAAGCCTATCAACAAAAGACAGGACTGGACATACCTCAACGACAAGACATTCAATATGCAGACGGCGGAAAAATGTTTAAAGAGGATGAAGCCTTTCTACGTTATCCGGAGCTTGCCTTGCTGGCATGGTGATGAATGGCAACGCACAACATTGGTTGTTTAATAATGTTGAGTGAATTTATATAAGCACAAATGAACCTCCGGTATGGTAATTGAAGCTTTATGAGAAACGTCATCCTCCTGGTATCCATAAAGGACAGTACCATCACCGTAATGGCTTTTTTTGCTAAAAGCAAAATCCCCGGGCTTAGGTAGCTATAGCTCTAAGTACAAATAGTCTATTATTACATCAGGAATGGGTGCTTACATACCAGCTTTCACTGATTTCTTTTTTTAGTTTATTCACTACATCATCCAGACCTTCATACCAGTCGAGGTGCGGACTTGTTTGCGATAACACGATCAACACATTGTGTGTACTCCCAAACCCTGCCGCAGCCGGGGCAGCGTGCGCCGGTTGAAAAAGTATCCCAAACCGTGCCGCAGGTGCATTGCCAATGTGCACAGCCGTCTGGTTTCCAGTTGCATTTCGGGCAGTGTATATGTATGTTTTCCATTACAATAACCGGGTGATTATGTTACAATGTAGCACAAAATCCGCATGATCTGCTTTTGGAATACCTTAACAAATAAAGCCTTTAATTTGCGCTGTCTTATCACCCTCTGTTAGTTTTTTGTTCTGCTGCTGTATAGAAAATGGTTAACTTTGCGCGCCATCTGGCATATTATTATTTTCTAATAACATACTTATAATTATATGGCCGATATTTTTGAAAGATTGGTGAAAAACTATGGCCCGCTTGGTCAGCACCGTGAAAGAGCACATGGATATTTTGCATTCCCTAAATTGGAAGGAGAGATTGGCAGTCACATGAAATTTCGTGGTAAGGATGTGATTGTATGGAGCTTGAATAACTACCTCGGTTTAGCTAATCACCCTGAAGTACGCAAAACAGATGCTGATGCAGCCTCTCAATTTGGATTAGCCCTGCCTATGGGCGCACGTATGATGAGCGGCAACAGCAATTATCATGAGCAACTGGAAAGTGAGCTTGCAGCATTTGAACATAAGGAAGATGCCATTCTGCTGAACTATGGTTACCAGGGTATGGTAAGCATTATAGATGTTTTGTGCAGCAGGCATGATGTGGTTGTATACGATGCGGAAAGTCATGCATGTATTATTGATGGCGTTCGTTTGCATGCAGGTCAGCGTTTTGTTTTTAAACATAATGATATTGCTGATTTTGAAAAACAATTGCAAAGGGCTAAAGCACTTATTGAAAAACAAAATACAGGCGGTATACTGGTAATTACAGAAGGTGTTTTTGGTATGGCCGGCGACCAGGGTAAGCTGAAAGAAATAGTTGCACTGAAAAATAAATATCAGTTTCGTTTACTGGTTGATGATGCTCACGGTTTTGGCACACTCGGGAAAACCGGTGCAGGTGCAGGCGAAGAGCAGGGTGTGCAGGATCAGATTGATCTGTATTTTTCCACTTTCGCAAAATCAATGGCTTCTATTGGCGCGTTTGTTGCCGGCGATAAAACCATTATTGATTATATACGCTATAATATCCGCAGCCAGATATTCGCTAAAAGTTTACCGATGCCATTGGTATTGGGCAACCTTAAGCGGCTTGAATTATTACGCAATCATCCTGAATATAAAGAACAGCTCTGGAAAAATGCACTGGCACTGCAGGAGGGTCTGAAGAAAAAAGGATTTGATATTGGCAAAACAGACACTGTTGTTACGCCGGTATATATGAAAGGCGGCGTGGAAGAAGCTACAGCAATGGTAATGGATCTGCGCGAAAACTATGGTATTTTCTGTTCTATTGTTGTATATCCTGTAATTCCCAAAGGGCATATTATTTACAGGCTCATTCCAACCGCATCGCATACACAGGAAGATATTGAAAGAACCCTCACTGCGTTTGATGAAACAAAAAAGAAATTAGATGCGGGCGCATACAAGGTTACGGAAATACCGGCAATGGCGGATGCATGATTTGAACAGATTGATAATATATCACCATGTATAAAAAAACCTTCCGTTCCGGAAGGTTTTTTGTTATAGCGTTATCTGCAATCTGTGTATTGATTCATGCAACTATACAGCCTGGTCATCCACGATTGCATCAGCAGCATTTGACTTTACGGAAGCTATACCTGTACTCCTGCTGCTTTCTGACTCGTACATCTGGCTTGTGCCGATAACCTGTCCGTTAGAAGCTTTAAGATTAAAAAAATATTTCCCGTTGGAAGCAGATTTTAACTCATACTTACTGTCATCCGGGGCATTTTTTTTAACGGATTCAATACCGTTTTCACAACCGGCTTTCGAAGTATATCCTTCGCTTGTTAAAATAACCTGCCCGTTTCCGGCTTTAAGGTTAAACTGAAATTCTCCATTACTTCTTTTAGTGATTTCAAATTTTCCCATGTTTGTGTTTTTTTAGTGTTTATGAGCAATTAAAGTTTTCTTTCATAATGCTGTCGGCAATGCCAGACCTGTGGATGCGTTGAAAAAGGTACAAATTATGGCGGCTTACGGTTACGGGTTGGGAACCATAAACTAAAACTTACAAACTAAAAACTTCCCTTCAATTTTCCTGTCACCCAGTTCGTCAGCTTTTCTCCCTGCTCAGGAAAAGTCCAGTGCCCGGTTTCCGGAACCACGTATAACTCTTTGGGTGCAGTAATTACATTATATGCCGAGTACATGGATGTGGGCGGGCAGGTTTCATCATTAAACCCCAGCGTATAGATGCCCGGTACTTTCAGCAGGCGTGCAAAATTCACTACATCATAATAAGAGGCAGTATTGATTTTTTCCTTAGTATTATTAAAAGCAAGATTATTCTTATCAAATAAATGCGGCCACCCTCCTGCCCTTCCTTTGAGGTAGCCTGTAACATCGCTTAATGCAGGATAATAAGAAGCGAGGCATTTTACTCTTGCATCAAGCGCCGCTGTAATAATTGACAAAGCGCCTCCCTGGCTTCCTCCCATCACAGCAAGGTTCACACCATCATATTGCGGAAGGCTTACCAGAAAATCGTTTGCTCTTACACAGCCCAGGTATACCCTTTTGTAATAATAGCGGTCTTTATCATCAAGATTGATATTCCAGTATCCTGCAAGCGCTCCGGCAGCAAGATTATTGTACACTGATGCGTCAAGATTTACCGGTATGCCATGAATGCCGATCTGGAAAGTAATAAACCCTTTTTCGGCATTTGCTATATCACCATTATAAGGGCGTATACCCGCCCCGGGCACCTGCAATATTGCGGGATATTTACCTTCTTTTTTAGGTACACATAAAATACCATATAATCTTGCCCCACGGTAATTCTGCAGATTTACATGATATACATTTACGTTTTCTGTGCAACGTTCAGGCATTAACGTCATTCTTGCATCAACAGCCATTTTAGCAAGCTCTGCTTTTGCCTGCTCCCAATAACTGCTGAAATCTGCAGGATTAGCAATGGTGGGCTCTATCTGTGCAGGATTAAATGCTGCCGTTGCCAGACCCCTATATGATTTACCATTCACAAATACTGTTGCTATACAGCGCAGAAATCCGGGGACCTTCATTGTTCCTCCATCAACAGTAAGTGTACCTGCAGATACAGTAAGTGAATCTGTTTTTTCCGGGTTCATTTTCTCCGGACCAACTTCATATTTTACGATGGCATTTTTTAGCATGTTACCGTTTTGCAAAACAGTAATGGTGAATTTTACTTTTTCGCCAGGTTTATATACCCAGTCAGTATGATCCGGGGCTACAATAACTTTTATTAGCTGCCCGGCAGGCTGGGCACCAGCTATAAGAATAGCGACAAATGAAAAGCAAATCAGGAATAAACGACGGAGATTTGCAGAAAAAGTGACAAGCATATTCAAAAATTTTTACTGAATATAAGGCAAATTTTCAGTCCATGCCTGGCAGATTTTCTGATAAGATGCATAAAAAGGAAGGAATATACCAATTATAAATACATACGGGAAAAATCAACTGTAATATAAATCATCCGGCAGCTTTGGCGTATTTATATTTCATCACTTATTTTGCGCCAGCACCAGCTATTCACCTATATTGCCTGATGGAAATTGCTCAAGCTATAGCACTTATAAAGAATGGGATAGATTCAACCATTGCTCAAACCTGGGCCGATTTTGGCTGCGGAGCAGGAACATTTACCTATGCGCTGGCAGAATGCCTGCCAGCCGGTAGTATTATTTATGCCATAGATGCTGTTCAGCAAAATTTAGCAGCATACCGGAACAATATTAAAATCAATTTTGAAAAAGCAAATTTTGAGAAGGATGTGCTGCAACTACCCTTACTGGATGGCATATTAATGGCGAACGCGCTACATTATGTAAAAGAGCAAAATATTTTCCTGGAAAAAGCAGCACAGTATTTTTCAGGTAATAAAAAACTGTTGATTGTGGAATACGATACCAGCGCTTCCAATCAATGGGTTCCTTTTCCTATAAATTTCAGCAGCCTTAAAACCTTATTAATGGAAACAGGTTACAGAAAAGTAGAGAAATTAGGCCAATTTAATTCCGCGTTTGGAGGAAAGATGTATGCTGTAGTAGCATACTAATATTTTTTCTCTCATCTGTTTCCTGAGTCAGGCAGGTTAAAAGCCAGAGGTACATATTAACAGAAACTATATTTAGTTCGTAAAAAAAAATATATGTTTTGAAAACCATTAAGAGGTTAAGGGTCATTAAGGTTTTTTACTTAATTTTCTTAATGTCTTAATGGTTAATTATAAGAACTAATAGTGTTCCCGGATAATAGTTATTGTAATACGGCAGGAAAACAAAATTACTTAACCGCTTATCTTAGCTGAATTGCTATAGCTTTCGTACCTGCCATTTTTTTCTGTAATCACAATACGAAAAACTATCCCATCTATAGTTTCGTTATCAGCATAAAAAGGCCAATGTTTACCAATATGAGTGGTTTCGCTCGATCTCATTGGCAAATTCCGGTGCAATAAGATTTGTATGGCAGCAACGCGGTCTGCAGGATCAGTAATTTCCTCATACCTGCCCCAAGCAATCACACTTTGCCAGTTTGCCATATCCCCATAATCGTCTACCTCAAAACAAACTTCGGGATTTGCACGCATAGCATCAATTTTCATTCCTTCGTATGTATGTGCGTATATACTGTTGCCTTCATACGCATAACTGATCGGCACAACATATATTTTGTTGTTGCTGGAGCAACCGATCCGACCGACTATTTGCCTTTCCAGCAATTCGTCAATCTGTATTTCTGTTAACTTGCCTACCATAATGCACAAAATTATTCGCTGTTACCATGAGTATAAATGATCTGCATCAATACAAATTATGAATATTATCAGCCTGAAGTATGGAATCTTGCATGCATTGCTTTTTCCAGTGATTCACGATGTTCAGGATGCGCAATGCTGATAAGCGCTTTAGCCCTTTGCCGCAGATTTTTCCCAAATAGATTTACAATACCATATTCCGTAACTACCCAGTGTATATGCCCACGGGTGGTAACCACACCGGCGCCTTCTTTTAAAAAAGGAACAATACGCGATATGCCTTTTGACGTAACAGATGGCATTGCGATAATAGGTTTCCCTTCATCAGATAATGAGGCGCCATGCATAAAATCCATTTGTCCGCCAATACCGGAGTATTGATAGGTACCGATTGAATCAGCACAAACCTGCCCGGTCAGATCAATTTCTATCGCGCTGTTTATAGCTGTGGCTTTAGGGTTTTGCCTGATACTGCGGGTGTCATTTACATAGCCAATATCCAACACCAGTAATGATGGATTATTATCTGCAAAATCGTACAGCTTTTTTGTACCGAGCAAAAAACTGGTAACGGAAAGCCCGGTATTGATTTTCTTTTTGCTGTTATTAATAATACCTTTCTCCAGCAGCGGCATAACGCCATCTGAAAACATTTCGGTATGGAGCCCCAGATGTTTATGCCCATGCAGGTTTTTCAATACCTGGTCGGGAATGGTGCCAATACCCATTTGCAGGGTGGCGCCGTCTTCAATAAGCGAGGCAACATTACGGCCAATCTGCTCACTTATGGGTGAGGACCCGGAAGCATAATTAACCTCCGGCAACAGTGTATCACAAAATACCAGTGTGTCAATTTCATTTACATGCACAATGCCATCTCCCAAAGTACGCGGCATATTCGGATTAACCTGTGCTATTACATGCTTGGCTGTTTCAACTGCTGCTGTTGCAATATCCACTGAGGTTCCGAGCGAACAATACCCATGTTTATCAGGAGGAGAAACCTGTATGAGCGCTACATCAACAGGCAATATATTTTTCCTGAACAACTGTGGTATCTGGCTTAGAAAAATAGGTACATAATCACCGGCTTCGCTGTTGGCAACAGCGCGGGTATTGGCTGAAACAAATAAGGAATTAAAGAAAAAGCTTTTCCTGTAATCAGGATGGTTAAAATCGAGCGGGCCGATATTGGTAATGCTTACCAGCTCTACTTCCCTTAATTCAGAATGCCTTTTTTGCATGGCCTGCACCAATGGCACCGGCGTTGCGGCACTACCATGTATAAAAACGCGGTCTCCCGATTTTATAATTTTTACTGCATCTTCCGCGCTTACATAACTATAATTCATTCTCTGTATTTTCTATAATTTACTTAGAAAGATATCCGCCATCAACAGCATAATAGCTTCCATTAACAAAAGATGCTTTATCAGAGCTCAGCCATGCTACCAGTTCAGCAACTTCATTTGCTTCTCCCAAACGACCGATGGGATGTAAAGAAACAAGCATTTGCTTTGCAGCCGCATCCATATTATCCAGTAATGGCGTATTAATAAATGCGGGTCCAACAGCATTGGTACGTATTCCCTTTGCCGCGTATTCTATTGCCGCATTTTGCGTTAAACCTACTACGCCATGCTTTGCAGCAACATAGCCTGACGCAGTAGCAAAACCAACCTGGCCTAAAATAGAAGCCATATTCACTATTGCTCCTTTTCCTTGTCTCAGCATTTGCTGCAACTCATATTTCATACAATAAAATACGCTGTTGAGATTAACAGCAATAACCTTGTTCCATCCTTCAATACTCATATCTGCAATAAAGTTTGCTTCACCGCCAATGCCGGCATTGTTACATGCAATATCCAGGCTGCCGTATTGCTTTACCGTGCCTGCTATCAGAGCTTCACAGGCAGCAGCATCGCTTACATCAGCTTTAATAAATACAGCTTCACCCCCGGCAGATTTAATTTGCGAAACTACTTCCTGCCCATGCGCTTCGTTCACATCACTCACTACTACTTTTGCACCAAGTCTGGCATATAGTTCAGCAACAGCTTTTCCAATACCTGAACCTGCGCCTGTAACCAATGCGGTTTTGTTTTTTATATCTTCCATAACAATTATTTTAAAGATTGCAAGCTAAAGATGTTTGTGGTAGCAGCGGCATGATAATATCATCTGTACGGATGATATTCATCAGGCATATAAAGGTACTATTGCATATAAACATTCGCAATAGTATTTGGATGTATTTAAAATTATCGCTGCATATTTTATTTAGTTGCCTCACCCCTGCCTGCCGGCAGCTACGCTGTACACACAAATAAGTATTTTTAGTAAGGATAATAGCTGAGCAGCGCTGGTGCGGCGCACCTTAATATTTGTAGCAACAGGAACAATAATATGAAGCAGCCGCAGAGCGGCGTAATATTAACCCATCGCATTTATGTTTCAATATTTCGGTGCGCTGCAGCTATGTAAACACCTTGTATACTGTGCGCAGTCTGAATAAATAAAGATATGTATACAGGAGGTAGCTGCCGGCAGGCAGTCTTTTTATTCCCTATCCGCGCAGCGGCGAAGGAAAGCGGTGCGACAATTTTAAATGCGCTTATAGTATTTTTATAAAAAATTCAGGTATGCTATATTTCAAAAAACTTGTTTTAATGTTTGCTTGTTTTACCTGGAATATTTTACAGGCGCAACAAACAAATATCCCTGCCACTTCTTTCAGTCATATATATTTTGTAATTGACACTGCAACTTATAATGCCTTATCTCAAAACAAGTTTTGTACAGATACATTATTCTATTATTCAAAAGGAGCAGTAAACACCGACCAGGGAAGTTGGGATGGGCAGTATTTTGAAGGAGAAGCAGATTACTGGGAGGTTTTTCAACCGGATGCGGTATCAAAAATGTCTGTGGGTGATATTGGACTGGGATTTATGCTGCATCAGCCTTATGAAGCACAAATATTTCAACAGCAATGGCAAAATTTAAGCAGTGACAGTATACAGTCCGATGCATTTACCAGCAATGCAGGCAAGGACACGATTATGGTTGAAATAATGAATTACAGGGACTCAATGCTGACCGGCGGACCATCAAGCTTTTTTACTTTATACTATCATCCGGGTATTTTAAGAAAAATGAAATTTACGGAAGAAAATATACAGGCTGGGATTGATCAAAAGCTGATCAATCAACGGTCACATGCTAATGATACGAAGCCAATACTTTTTAAAAAAGTTGAAAAAGTATTTATCACCCTCACACCCCATGAATACCACAGGCATAAAATTGCCTTACTGGCAATGGGCTATACGGAAACGGGCAACCGGCATTTTAAAAAAGATATTGAAATAGATATTCAATTGGAGGAAAAACCAACTCACCGGCTGAATAAAATCGTTTTTAGTTTAACAAGAGAAACAGGGAACAGAACGATTACGATATCTCCTGGTTTACTCCTTTCCATTACAGGAGAGGATGGAGCATTGATTATACGGTAAGCGATCTGATACAGCTTCCCCGGGATTGAGATCGCTTTTCCTGCATGTACGGGTTCGAAATACGAAAAGGAGGTTGAATAATCATACACTTTGATTCAGTGCTAACAGCAAATACAAACGAGCTTACGTCGTTTCGACCGCCCTCATGGAGATTAAATTAAAAGTATTTCACGGCGGGAGAGAACTTTTCTCACCGAAGGTAAATCCGTTGGGCAGTAGCGCAAAAGTTGAGCAGTAGTACCAAAGCCAGGCGGATATCCCTCCCGCCAAAAGATGTCGTAACCCAATACAACATACAGGCGGGATCGATATGACGATACTCTTAGCCTCACTGCGAGCCCGTACATGCCGGAGAACAATCTCATACAACTTCGGAAATGGAGATTGCTTCAGATTTTTCTAAAAGTAAAGCACCTGATTATACATTAATCATTGCTTATTTATCCATGAAACATATTTTTTAAAAGAAACATACTTCTTTCCTTTCTTCATTAATATTAAAAGATAATATTTGCCATCTTCGTAATCATCATCATTCATTGCACCAATATAGTACCCTCTCTTAACATGATTTCCGATTATAAGAGGGCAAAACTTAAATGGGCCATAAGAAATGGTTCTTCTGCCAGAATGTACAAGACAAAAAATATCTTCATCAAATTTTAAAACATTAATTACAGTGCCGGCAGTAATTGAAAAGACTGAATCACTTTCTAGGTGGTTGTATATATAAAATCCATTACTTTCAGAGTAATAATGTTGCAAGGGCGAAGGCACAATAATAAAGCCAGATTTAATAGGGATGTTTTGAGATAATGAAATAGAATCTTTAACCTGTCCCACTGCTCCAATTAGAAATAACAGGTTGAGCACAACGATAAAGTATAACTCTGCCATTATTTTTTTCATATAAAAATCACCATTTGCACATCCCTGTCTTGTACTTTAACGCGCCAGATGTTTATCAAACCCTGCTGCAATCAGTTTTTCATAAGCCTGCCATACATCATCGGGTATATCCATCGGTATCTGAAAGCCTTTTGCCGGATAAATTTTAATACGCTGCAAATCGCCTACCATAATATTTATTACTTTTTCTACCGGTATATCTTCTGTTGGGTAGGCTTCAAAAGAGTATTGAGGAGAAGTAACCAGTAAATCTTTATCAGGCCAATGCCGCTTGAAGGTAGCATAGCTTCGTCTTTCCATGTAGGGCTTTTGCACTACTATAAAAGTCTGGGGGTCCAGCCCGTTTTCTTTTAAAATTTTTTGTGAAAAGATGATATTCTCACCTGTATTGGTTGATTGGTTTTCAATAAGAATATCTTTTGCAGGAACACCTTTTTGTACAGCTATCGCGGCAAACTGGTCTGCCTCGGGTACCGTCCATATATCGCTGGTAAGATTTCCAAGTCCTCCTGAAAAAACAACCAGTGGTGCAAACCCCTGCAGGTATAATTCCGCAGCCCTGTCAGCCACTCTTATATCATGGCTACCCAATGCAAGTATGCAATCTGATTTTTTCAGTTCGTGGTTCATGTGGTGATAATCCCAAAGCGTTTTTGCAGATGCTATAATTCCGGGTGACAATATATTATTCATTTTGAAAGCCTTGTCTTTATCATCAAAAATACAAGTCATTTTAATATTACCCTTTAACAAAACCCGGTAACATATATTTATCCCGTATATTGGGTAATTATAAATACAATACATTGAGCGCAATACACAAATCCATTTCAGTTTTATGTATACTGTTTATGTCTGTTACAGTATCAGCACAAAAGAAAAAAATAACTGATCCGGCAGCTAAACTAAAAGACGAAGCGATACAGGACATACAAAGCAAAGCCGCTGAATATAAGAAAAACGCTATGGAGATATGGGGCTTTGCTGAAGTGGGATATAAAGAAGTGAAAAGTTCAGGACTGCATCAGCAAACATTAAAAGATAATGGATTTACGGTTGAAGCAGGGGTAGCAGGTATACCAACAGCATTCGTAGCAACTTATGGCAGCGGCAAACCGGTTATTGGTATCCTTGCGGAATTTGATGCTTTACCCGGTATGTCGCAGGAAGCTGTTCCTGAAAAAAAAGCTGTTGATGGCAAAAACGCCGGACATGCATGCGGGCATCATTTATTCGGTACCGCCTCTGTAGCAGCAGGCCTTGCTATTAAAAAATTAATAGCTGAAAAAAAGATAACAGGTACGGTTAAAGTATTTGGCTGCCCGGCTGAAGAAGGAGGAAGCGGCAAAGTATATATGGTACGCGCAGGATTGTTTAATGATGCAGACGCCATTATTCACTGGCATCCCGGCGATGACAATGAAGTGACCATGACGAGCGCCCTGGCAAACAAATCTGCCAAGTTTCGTTTTAAGGGTATAGCAGCACATGCGTCAGGCGCGCCGGAAAAAGGGCGCTCATCATTAGATGCTGTAGAAGCGATGGATATGATGGCAAATATGATGCGTGAGCATATGCCGCAGGAAGCGAGACTGCATTATGTGATTACAAATGGTGGGAAGGCTCCTAATATTGTTCCGGATTTTGCTGAAGTGTATTACTATATTCGTCATCCCAAAAAAGAAGAAGTAAAAGCCATTTTTGAAAGAGTGGTAAAAATTGCGCAGGGCGCTGCACTTGGTACCGAAACAACGATGGAATATGAAATTATCGGCGGGACACATGATATGCTGCTGAACAAAACGCTCGGTGAAGTGATGCAGAAAAATCTTGATAAGGCAGGTGGCGTTGACTATACTCCTGAAGAAATTGAATTCGCGAAAAAAATACAATCCACTTTTACATTTAAAGCGCCGGCAATTGAAAATGCGGCTAAGGTAAAGCCATTTAAAACAGTGCCGGATGCCGGCGGTGGTTCAACAGATGTGGGTGATGTGAGCTATGCTGTACCAACAGTTGGGATGAGTGCCGTTACCTGGGTGGCCGGCACACCCGCACACAGCTGGCAGGCAGTTGCCGCCGGCGGTACTGATATAGGCGCTAAAGGAATGATAGTGGCTGCAAAAACAATGGCAATGACGGCAATTGATTTATATACCAATTCCGTCATCATTACAAAAGCCGCTGAAGAATTTAAATCTGCCAAAGGCGATTATAAATACGAAGCGTTGTTGGGTGACAGAAGCCCTGCGTTGAATTACAGGGATTAGAGCCGGCATATTGCGCTGTTGTTGTAAAAAACAGCAGCGTAACATATAATATTCAATAGCTGTTACATCAGCACGTCATTTTTAGGCTTTATAGCGGCTGGCACATTTTTATCCCCCATCATTTGGAGTAAATCTATTTCAATGGTCCGGCAAATTGATAACATCGGAACATCATTGAACAAACCCTCAAAGGGATTTTCTGAATAATCGCCAATCATTTCCATCACTACGTATATCCATCCGATAATTACACCAAATGGAATACTAAACCATATAGCATTGCCTCCTAATTTATTAAATTCTCCAACTAATCCAAAAGGTAATAAAAACACAAATATTGCTACGAATATAAAGCTGAAGCTTCCGTACTGACGGGGAAGTGGAAACTTTTTAATACGCTCGGCTTTACCCTGGTGATCGTAAAAGTCGTTAAGAATATCCTGCAATTTTACCTGCTGCATCATATTTAAACAATCCTTTCTAAATAACAAGCTCATGTCTGAGGTTTGCATATCTAACATTTGAGTAGCCTTGTTAACCATGTTTTCATACAATTTGATTTCCTCGTCGCTTATATATTTTTTACTTTCTATTTCGTCAAATTCCTCCTTATAAGCAATAGCCAGCAATTGATTCTTACGTCTTTGATTAAATGTGCCAAACCGCCACTGAAGACTCACGTGCTCCCATTGGGTAGGTGCGAGCAATTGTTCTCTTAACGTGTACAGATATGCAATATGCCTGTAAATAATCCGCCTTTTAATATCACCCATTTCTTCTTTAGTTAATTCTCCTGCTACTATAAAATGCTTTACCATTGTAGAAAACATTCTGCTGCTGTTTATAATACTCCCCCAAATTTTACGCCCCTCCCATAACCTGTCATAAGCCTGGTTATTTTTAAATCCAACATAAAATGCGACCGCAGTACCTATAACTGACAAGGGCAGCCAGGGAATAGTAATCCATCTCCAATGAGTAAAATGATATAGCAAAGTAACAATAAGCATCCACGCGGTCAGCCAACCTATATGATGCCCGGCAAATTGATATACCGCTTTTAAACTCAGGGTTTTTCTTACAATCATACAATTCCAAATTTTATTTCAAATTAATATAGCCGATGTCAGTTTTCAAATTACTTTTAAAAAGTCAGGAGATGATGAATTGTATACCTTAGTACAGTATTTGAAAAAATATATTCTTATAAAAATAAGAACAGAAAATGAAAATAGTGATAATCGGCGGCACAGGCCATATAGGCACATATCTTGTTCCTCGTTTGGTAAGGGCAGGACATGAAGTAATCTGCGTAAGCCGCCAGCAACGTAACCCTTACCATACCCAACCGGAATGGAACACCGTTCAGCAGGTCATCATTGACCGGGCAGCGGCCGAAGCAAAAGGAACTTTCGGTACAGCAATCAAAATGCTGGAAGCAGAGGTTGTTATAGATCTTATTTGTTTTACTCCTGAAAGTGCTGCCGGGCTTGCAGAAGCTTTAACAGGTTGCGTGCAGCATTTTATACATTGCGGCACAATGTGGGTGCACGGTTACAGCGAACAGGTGCCAACCGTTGAAACACAAAAGAGAAAACCTTTTGGAGCATACGGTATCAATAAGGCAAAAATTGAAGCATACCTGTTGTCGCTTTATGCAAAAAACAGGTTCCCGGTTACCATATTGCATCCCGGGCATATTACCGGGCCCGGCTGGCTTCCCATAAATCCTGCCGGTCATCTTAACCCTGATGTGTTTATTAAACTTGCGAAGGGCGAAGGAGTTATCTTGCCTAATATAGGGATGGAAACGCTGCATCATGTGCATGCGGATGATGTGGCACAGGCTTTTGAAAAAGCGATCACATATCGCCAGTCCGCTATTGGAGAAAGTTTTCACGTTGTATCGGAACAAGCTATTACTATGAGAGGATATGCTACAGCAATAGCCGGATGGTTTGGGAAAGATGCAAACCTGGGCTTTTTGCCCTGGGAAGAATGGAAAAAAACAGTTGCCGGCAAAGATGCTGAACTAACGTGGGATCATATTGCACACAGCCCTGTTGGAAGTATAGAAAAAGCAAAACGCCTGTTGCATTATGCACCCCTTTACAGCTCGCTGCAGGCAGTGCAGGAAGCGGTTCAATATTATTTCAGGCAGGAAAACATACCGCTCATAGCTGCTGATCATTACAATTAAATGCATAAAAAAAGCACGGACATTTTCAGTCCGTACTTTTTTAAATGATAGTTTCAGAGCGTAAGAAATGAGTTTACCAACCCTGGGTTTGCGTAAGTGTATATCCCTTTTCTTCATACTGAATGATCTGGGACTGACCCACAGGTGCCAGGTAAACATTATCTGTAAATGCATTCCTGTTTTGCGCATTATCAACCATCCAGAAACCAACCAGTGAAGCGGCGTTAGTTCCATCATAGGTAATAATGGTTCCGTCTTCAAGCTTAACCTTTGTTCTGCCCTGGTAAGTGCTGGTAAGGTAAGCAGGAGCTTCTGCCTGCACATTTATCCAAGGACCGAGAAAGTAATCAGGATTGCTGCTGAAATCCATATAATTCAGTTTCTTCCATCTTTTCAAATCCAAAAGCCGGGTATGCTCAAATACAAATTCCATTCTTCTTTCCCTGCGTATTTCCCATATTAAAGATGGAACATCCGTATCCCTGTCAGGATCATCAGGCAATGCACCCAGCATTAAAGGCGCGGTTTTCTGCACGCCCTTGGCGATAGCGGCTGCGTCAAGCGGGCGAAGACGGATAGCGTTAATAGATTTATCAATATCATCCTGTGTAACAGGGCTGCCGCCCAGGTATTCTGCCAATACCGCTTTTGCTTCTATCCAGTTTAATACCACTTCTGCAAGACGCATTACCGGCGCATCACTTGTGTTGGTATTGCTGCCCCATGCCGCAGGATATGTTTTGCCTATATAAGTTATCGCATCTCTTGACGCGAACTTATAACCATACAAAAGTGTTGCTGATGATGTAAGCGCTTTATCAACAAACGAAGCTTCAAAACGCGGATCTCTTGTTTTTACCAGATCTGCTATTTTAAAACTTTCCGCATCGGCCACACCTGAATTTTGCCATACTTTTCCATCATTTGCAAGAAATGATTTGATCAGCACAAGGTTGGCATCTACCCCAACTACTTCTGTACCGTTTTGATAAGAGCCGATACAATGTGTTACGGTCAATGCCGCATCATACACCCTGTACAGCAATACTTCAGGATGCCCTGCAAGACTTTCTGAAGAAAATAAAGATTTGAAATCTTTACTGAAATTATAATTGTTGCTGCTCATTACAATTTCCGCTGCTTCTACCGCGAACTCCAGGTATTTTTTTGCTCTTGCCGCATCTAAGCTGTGGTAGTGTTGGTAAGTACCTTCAAACAACATGAACCTTGATACAAAAGCTGCTGCTATGAATTTATTCAGCGTGAGTGTTCCGTCATTTTCCCGTATGTTTTGCAAAGCATATTTAAAATCATCGTATACCTTATCCATTACCACGCCTCTGTCATCCCTGTCTTTGTATAATGTTGGCAGATCATCATCTGTTACCACTTTATCAAAATAAGGCACATTACCAAAAACGCTTACCAGGCGGCTGTATTCAAACCCACGGAAAAAGCGTGCAACACCTGTCCAGTGCTTATAGGCATCTTCAGTAATATTTGACTTAGCCACATTATCCAGGCGATCTAATAAAATATTCGATTTTCGTACCCAGGCAAAATCCCATGTAGGGCCGGCATATGTTTGCAGCCATTCTGCAGACTCAGATACAGAGCCCCTTGACGTAGGTATATTGCTTTCAAAATTTGCCTGTACGTTTTTTCCTGTGAGGTCATCTGAAAATGTGTAGCCTCTTACAGGAGTATAATCTGCAGTGAAAGAAGTATTATACCCGCTGAAATAATAAGGATAATAGCTGTTGGTATACATGCGGATATCATCTTCATTCCGCCAGTATTGCCCGTCAACATAGCTGGTTAAAGGAGGACGGTCGAGTACATTTTTATTGCAGCTTGCTAATAAAATAACTGCCGTCAGACTATATATTAATTTTACGTTCTTCATCATGCTCAAGTTTAAAAGTTCAATTGAAGGCCTGCAGAAAAGCTTTTGAAAGCCGGCACGCCTGTACCTGTACGACCTGAATTATAATTGGATGTATTCCACATAGAATAACCACTTATATTTTCCGGATCAATAGGCAGGCCATTTAATTTGTCCCAGGTAATGAAATTCTCCAGTGCCACATACACTCTTAAAGTTGTTACATGCACTTTGTTGAGCAATGGCTGTGGCAGAGAATAACCAACTGTTAAGTTTTTCAAACGCATATAAGCCATATTCAACAGGTACCTGTCCTGCACCTGCATATTATTGGCACTGTTGCTTCCTGCATTGTTATATGCTGCGGGATAAAAAGCATTGGGGGTTTCCGTTGTCCAGTAATTGCCTGCAATAGCTTCCGGCATAGCACCATCAGCGGAATTAAAACCTGGGATACTTAAAAAGCCCTGTCCCCAGATTTTGCGGCTGGCAACACCCTGGAAAAATACACTGATATCAAAACCTTTGTAATCGGCACCTAACCTGAACCCATATTCATATCTCGGGTTGGAGTTACCTATTACTTCAAGATCGCCATGATCTTCAAGCGTGCCTTTACCGTTGTTCAGTTCTCCATCTCCATTTATATCTTTAAACTTCACATCGCCGGGGCCAAACCTGAAGTTGGCAGAGTTTTGTAAAAATGCCTGGTAAACCGGTTTCTTTCCATCTGCGCCAGCATTCAACTGGTATACCTGCTTACCTGCATATAAGCTCGTTTCTGCATTGGTTAATGTAATTAAAACGGGTTTACCATCTGTTCCCATCACAAAATCATCAGCCTGGTATAACCTGTCTGTACGATATCCCCAAATTTCACCAATCACCTTACCATTGTAGTTACCGGTAACCTGGGTTCCTGAGCCGTATGCAGTTAGAATTGTTTTTGAATCAGAAAGATTACCACTGATATTTATACCAATACCATTTTCAAACCTGTGATTGAAAGACAAAGCAAGATCCCATCCTTTGGTTTTTAAAGATCCGTAGTTGCTCTGTGGAGCGCCGGCGCCAAAGGTTAAAGGAATACCTTCTGCCGGTACGATCATATTATTGGTATTTCTCTGGAAGATGTCAAAGTTCACATTCAGCCTGCCGTTAAGAAACCCGGCATCTACACCAAAATTGGTAGTTACTATATCCTGCCATTTGATGCTTGCTGCAACTGCCGCCGGAGAACCCACATAATTCACTCTTGCCCCGTTTCCACCTATCCAGGTAGATAATCCGCTGGGCATAATCTCTATATAAAGATTATTGGGCACGCTCTGGTCGCCAATAGAACCCCATGAGCCCCTGAATTTAAGAAAGTTTAATACAGGCTTGCTCCATTGCATAAATGCCTCTTCGCTGGCTATCCAACCTGCAGAAAAAGAAGGGAACCAACGCCATTTTAAAGCTGTTGGAAATTTTGAAGAACCATCATAACGCAGGTTACCTTCAAGCAAATATCTTTCTTTGTATGCATAGTTTATGCGTCCAAAATAACCTAACTGAGATTCCCAGAATTTATCACCTGCAACAGTTTGCGTTCCTGTTCCGAAATTAAATTGTGGATTGGTTATATCAGAAAGATTCGTGATCTGCGATGACTGCCATTCTGTAGTGGCAGTAACACGGTTTATACCTGCAATAAATTTAAACTTATGATCGCTGCCTAAATCAAGATTATAGGTAGTATATGCATTGATGGTATTACTGAAAAAATTGGTAGCGGTTCTGGCGAAGTGGTCAGGGTTCGCGCCATACGAAGTATACATATCATAAGACAGGTCGTAAGCCGGTATCGCACCAGGATCTGTTGACGATACTACCTGCCCGGCATCATTTACGTATACCTGGTTACCATCGGCATCAGTTCTTAATTTTGGCGCTACCCATGAGTTTCTCGCGGTATACCTTGTACCTGGCCGTTTCCACATTTCTTCCTGGTTGGTATAGGTATAATCAAAATCAACCTTCCAGTTGTTTTGTATGTTTACAGTAGCCCCTAAACTGATATTTGCATAATTCTGTAAGATGTTGGCAGTATTGGCGGCAGCCATTTCACTTACCGGGCTGCGGATGGGATCGCCGTTTTCATCATTGCCAAACGGGTATAAAGGTCCCCAGCGGTAAAGATATAACCAGGGATCTGCGGTAGTTGAATTCGTAACATAGGGATATTCTTTATTTCTTCTTGAGTATAATGCGCCACCACGGATGGTAAGGTATTTATTGATATCGCTTGATATCTTTAATGAAGCATTATACCTGGAAAACTCGTCTTTCTTAGCAGGCTTTGTCATACCACTCTGATCCAGCAATCCCAGCCCCAGATTATAAGAAGTTTTTCCGGTGGTTAAACCCACTGAAAGACTATGCTGCTGGGTAGGCGCCCATTCATTGATCATATAATCATAAGGATCATAAGTTCTTACACCCATTTTCTGGTTGGAGCCCTGCACAAACCAGTCTCTGCCAAAAACGGTGGGATCATTTTTTCCAATGGTGCTGCCGTATTTTTCATCCCAGGCTACAGCCTTTTCATAGCTTGCCCTGTCTACATAATAAAAAGCACCTGTAGGTGTAAAAGTACCCACACGCTCCGCTGCGTCAACTGTATATTTCAGCCCGTTCACACGCGCCATTGCCAGGTCTTTCCACACATTTTGCCAGGAGAAATTATTGGTATAGTTTATTTGAGGCTTATCGCCTGAAGCGCCTTTTTTTGTTGTAATTAATATTACACCAAAAGATGCTTTTGAACCATAGATTGAAGCTGCAGCCGCATCTTTCAGAATGGTTATACTGGCTATATCATTTGGATTTACCAGTTGTATGCTGGGTATTTCCACATTATCGAGCAGTATAAGCGGAGAAGCGCCGCCCTGGAATGATCCCAGTTGCCCACGGATTTTAATAATAGGATCAGAGCCAACCTCACCGCTGGGCACAGTAATACTTAACCCTGCCGCCCCGCCCTGCATAGCCCGGCCTACATCTGCTATTGGCCTGTTCTGCACAGATTTCTGAACATCAATGGTTGTTACAGCGCCTGTAAGATTCCCTCTTCTCTGAGTACCATATCCTACAACCACAACCTCTCTTAATGCACCTTCTCCTTTTTGCAGTATGATAGCGCCTACATCATCTCTCCCGATCTTAAAAGTGGAGGTTTGGTAGCCTACATAAGAAACTTCGAGCGTTTCTCCGGCAGATGCAGCAATACTGAACACACCTTCTGTGTTTGTAAGCGTACTGCGTGTAGTACCTTTAATACTTACTGTTACTCCTGCAAGAGGAGTATTGTCATCACCATACACCGTGCCGGTAATGGTTTTAGCCTGTGCATACATTACTGCCGGCAGCGAAGCCAACAATAATAATATGAAGCCAGATCGCAGAAATCTTCTCATAGCGTTTGTTTTTGTTATTGATTAAATTAATGTAATGCCATTTTTTTTGTACGGATCAAAGCGTGGGTCTCCCGGATCTAATTCCGTAATGAGATAATCAATGCTTTTTAAAGGGCAGATGCTTATAGGTTGAAACGTGTCAATTTTTTCTGATATGGCGAGTGCAACAACTTTTTGCGAAGATTCTGTCATTACTTTTTTCAATTGTGCCACATCCCAGTCATCGTCGCTTATCCCGTGTTTAACATCAATTGCATTAATACCGAGAAAACAAATATCAACCTTAAGTGATTTAATTTTTGCAATAGCGTCTGCGCCGATGGTAATTTTAGAATTTTTGGAAACCTTATCGCCAATAGCTATTACATCTATATTCGGATGGTTACTATATTCCAATACGGCAGGTATGCTGCCGGAAATAAATGTTGCCTTTAAAGTATGAGGTAAACTTCTTGCAAGCTCTATAATGGTAGTACCGCCACTGGTAAGCACCACCATATTATTCTTAATAAGGCTGATAGCTTTACGGGCGATAAGCTGCTTTTCGTTTTTTCCATACACATGATTGCTGCTAAGGTTAAACTCAGAAAAAGACAATGATAGCGCGCCACCATGTACTTTAATGGCTTTGCCGGTTTCTGCAAGTTCCTGCAAATCCCTGCGGATGGTATCTTCTGAAACTTTGATAGTTTCGCTAAGCCAGGAAGAAGAAACCCGGTTATGGATATTTAATTGATGGAGGATATAAGCCTGCCTTTCAGATTTAAGCATGTCATTAGTTGGTTGCGGATAGAAAATTAATACAATTCCTGCAAAAAGCTGCAAAAAGCTGCAAAAAAGATATTAACATAAAATGACCATTCTTGCTGGACTCATTAAAATCTCCGCTGAGAACTTCACTTTATATTCTGAAAACAAAAAATGCAGCATACATCATGTATCCTGCATTACATATAAATTTTAATAATAATTATCAGAAACGATAACTGATGCTTAACCTCACATTACGCGGAGGTTCAGTTTGGTAGTAATAAGCAGGTTTTACAGAATTCCAATCATTTGCTACAGATGGCAAAGCATAGTAAGAGCCGCTGTAGAGGTATTCATCCAGGATATTAAATACATTTAGTGTGATGCGGTATTTGTCTTTCGCGTAAAATATGCCCCCATCCAATTTGAAATAGTCGGGCAACATTTTTCCTTCAAGGCTCCAGGCAGTATACCTGCCGTTAAGCATCGTAAAGCCACCGGAAATACCCAGTCCTTTCAGCACTGTATTCTGTAATTCATAAGATACCCAGGCGTTAGCAGTATGCTTTGCATAGCCGGGAATAATATCATCTACTTTATAAGCAGTTACATCTTTAGCTACTTTTGTTACCCGTGCATCGGTCAGCGCATAATTAGCAATAACTGTTAACCCTGGCAATACTGTGCCTCTTACATCCAATTCAATTCCTCTTGCCACTTTTTCACCCAGCACAATGCTGGTTGGAGCATTGGGATTGGATGCAGGGTCTGCTGTAAGCTCATTTTGTTTTAATATCCTGTATACAGATAATGTGGTATACCATTTACTGTTGAACCAGTTTTTCTTGATACCTAACTCCATATTGCTGCCGGTAACAGGTTGTACTTTTCCGCCGCCCGTTAATACTCCTGATTGCGGGATAAAAGCCTGGTCGTACAATCCGTACAATGAGGTATTCTTATCAATAGAAAAACTCAGCCCAACCCGTGGAGTAATATGTTTGGCCGCATCATACGGAACATCAACACCATATACCTGCTTTACATCGGTATACCTGCCTGCCAATGTCAACCGTAATTTATCATCAAGAAATGCTATTTCGTCCTGAACATATAAGCTGGAATATCTTTGTTTAATAACGCCCCAGCCTAAAGCAGCCCGCTCTTCTATAGGAGTACTGCGGTCAAATACAGGGTATCCGTTTGCAGGTACACCATAGGTTGGATTATTCTGATCAAACAAGGCATCTGGTGTATCAAGATCATGTGATTGACCCCAATCAGCATAATAGGTTTTATTAGCGGCATCAACACCGGCAAGCAACCTGTGGCGTAGTTTACCGGTATAAAATTCTCCGTTTAAAAATGCCTGAGCAAGCTCCATAGTGCTTTTGGCATCCCACACCCCCACATTCCTCATTACCTGGCCTGTTACAGAATCCATATAGGAAGGCCATGAGCTCATGCCTATTTGTTTGTAATTAAAAAATGCACCCTGTGCGGTAAGTTTCCAGTCTTTATCAAAAGCATGTTCAAATACTACATACCCACTGTGATCATTTATTTTAGTGGGCGGCAAGCCAGGATTTGTGAACGTCAGGTTCCTGTCGTAAGTGCCATATCCATCTTTGGAAAACACATAATATGAACCTACTTCAGTCATATTGGCAAACTGCCCGTTATATTCCAGTGTGATCTTTGTTTTATCATCAAGACGATAAGAAACAACAGGTGCTATAACATAACGGTTATTATATTCATAGTCGCGGTGCGAACCTTTTGCCTGTACAGCTACATTTAAACGATATAACAACTTTTTGTCTTTACTTAATGCACCGTCCAGGTCCATGCTTGCCCTGTAGAGGTTAAAACTTCCGAGTGTAAAATTCACTTCCCCTTTTGTAACACCCGTGGGCTTTTTAGTAACCACGTTATATAGCCCGCTTGGATCGCCGTTAGACAGCATAAATCCTGCAGGTCCTTTTACAAATTCAATCCTGTCTACAAAACTCATATCCTCTGTTAAAGGCCCCCAGTAAGAAGCTACTACGTTAAATCCATTGCGGAAAGCCTGTATTTGCGATCCCCTGGCTACAATATTGGTATACAGATCGCCCCAATGCTCAAGGCGAGCGGCACCACTTACATTCCTTATTAAACCATCACTCATACTGATCACCTGTTGCGCTTTCAAATCCTTGTCATCTACAACCTGTATGTTTTGAGGCGTTTCAAGCAGAGGCGTTTTTAAGCGTAAGCTAACCGACGCGTGTTCTGTATTTTTGCGCGAACTGATCAATATTTCCTGTAACTCTTTAGCTGTTTCAGAAATACTGAAGTCTATAGTTAACGTTTCTCCTGAACCAACAGTGATTTCTTTTTTTTGCGTGATAATTCCAACCGAAGATACTTGCAACACCCAGGTGCCCGGCTTAATATTATTAATAATATAGCTGCCATCAGCTTTACTTATAGCACCGTGCGATGTGCCATCAATACCAACAGAAACATTGGCAACAGGGGAACCATCTGAAGTAGAAATAGTGCCTTTGATATTAGCTGATTGTGCAAATGGAGTTAACGGAATAAAAAAACAAGATAAAATTACTAAAGTGCGTAATTGTTTGACCATGTAAAAAAATTAAAATGGGTGCAATGATATTTTACAAAGCCCTGTTTAAGCTTACGTGTTCCGGAAATAATTTTTACTATATCCGGAATTTTTCAGGAATTCAACTCTTTACGTTAAAATCAAGTCCTCACGATTCCTGAATAAACAAAATCGTCAATTAATGTATATTTACTAATTTTCTATTAGAAATTTGATTATCAACACCTTACAAATCGTCCATATGAAGAACTGTGCTGCCCGTAAAATCAAAAGGTAAATGCTCAAATAGTAGTACGAACGATGAACGGATTGAGCCACAACAGGCGATTGATAGAGAGCGAAAGCTGGTAACCAACCCAATCATATAAGGTCAGACTGTAAAACCCTTTAATCTGTGCGACCGGAAATTTTTATAAAACAAGCTCTTTTAAAATAATCAAGTCTCTTTTCCAGAAAAATATTTCATCAGAAGGCAGTAAAAACCGGGTGAACAGGGCCATCTTAATAAATGTGGCGCCGGTAAAGGGCATCAAACGCTTCCATACATATGACTATAAGAAAGATGCTGTTTATCAGCTTACTGTTACTGACAGGCGGGTGTCTTAAGTCCCAGCAAAAGCTGCCCTCATCTTTTCGTATTATAGCTTATGTGCCGGAGGCCGGGATGGAGCAACTGGATAGTATCCCTTATCATCTTATTACCCATATCAATTATGCTTTTGTTAATCCGGGTACCGATGGAATATTCCGTACCACTCTTTTCCTGGACAGCCTGGTAGCAAGAGCGCATCAACACCAGGTAAAAGTATTGCTATCGGTGGGTGGAGGAAATCCACCACCTTATTTTACTGCCTTGCTTGTACCGCAGGGAAGGCCGTTATTGATCAGCTCGCTTGTTCAGTTGCTGGAGCAAACCGGCGCTGATGGTATTGATATGGATCTTGAAGGAAGCTTTATTACGGAACACTATGAAGATTTTGTAAAGGAGCTGAGATCGGCACTGCCGGAAGGAAAGAGGAACTTTACTGCAGCGTTGGCAACTTATGCGGGAGATGCCGTGACCGATAAAGCACTCTCGACGTTTGATTATATCAATATTATGTCTTACGACAAAACAGGGCCATGGAGCCCTGAACGTTCAGGTCCGCATGCGCCGTACGCTATGGCAATCGATGACCTGTATTACTGGCATAGTATCCGGAAAATAAAAAAAGACCGCCTGGTACTGGGTATGCCTTTTTATGGCTATAGTTTTGGGCCGGCAGGAGCGGGTTCCATGCCTTTTTCAACCATCGCTACGTTGGGAGCCGGTGCGGAACAGGCAGACGAATGGAAGCTGGAAAACGGGAACACCATTTATTATAACGGTATTAAAACCATTCGTAAAAAAACCGAACTTTCATTGAAAGATTGTTCAGGTGTTATGTTTTGGCAGGTATTTCAGGATCATAAGGACGCTTATTCCCTGTTATCTGTTATTCACAAAACAGTATATCCCTGATCAGGAAGTAATAATTTTTAATAGTGTAAGCTGCATGCGCTGTTCTGACGATATACAATGTTGGCAGGAGTTCAGAAAAGGTAAAGAGAAAAGCCTGTTCTCTCTTTATGAAAAATATTATGGCGATCTGCTGCGGTACGGCTTGGGATTTACACCTGACCCGGAAATAGCAAGAGAGTATATCAACAGGGTCTTTCTTGATTTGTGGAACAAGAGAACGGTGCTCCCTGATGTGGATTATCCCAAAGCATACATTATTGCCTGTTATAAGAACAAGCTTTTTTACCGTAAAAAAAGGAAGGGAGCATTGAACCTCGTGTATGTGGACCCGGAGCATATTTCCGGTCACATTTCAGAGCAATCATATGAAGAAGTAATTATAGAGCTGCAGGAATTTGAGCAGCTCAAATCCCGTTTACAGCAGGCGCTGAATTTCCTGACCGAACGGCAGCGGACAATTCTCAAAATGCGGTATTTTGATGAAATGGCATTTGAGACCATTGCAAAAAAACTGGATGTATCAGTGCGCACCATATACAACAGTATTCATGAAAGTCTGAAGCAACTGCGCGGCGATGCGAAGGACAACAAAAACACCGGCAAAAATTCCATTTAATTTTTTGAAAAAATCACGGTAAAAAACCCCGGATCGGGGTAATCTATATAGTATGAATCCCAACGACGATATCAGTGTGAGTTCCCTGCTTGCTGACAGTACTTTTGTTAACTATCTCAACGCGGCAAATACCCGGGATATGCACTATTGGAAAGAGTGGATAGAAAACAACTCCCGGTATATGCACGTGGTGAATGAAGCCAGGGATACGCATTTTGCGCTGGCTGAGATATATCGTGTTCCCGGAGAAAATACCGTCACAATGGCATCGGAAGACCTGAGCCGGCTCAAGAAACTAATGAAAGAAGAACCCGGGGCTAAGGTTGGTTCCCTGCGCAGAATGATCATAGCCTGTTCTGTTGCGGCGTCCGTTCTCCTGGTTATGGTAAGTGTCTGGTGGTTCAATAAAAATGAATATGGAGCAGTTCAGTATGAATGGTATGCAAAAGCCGACAGTGTAATAACCAGTATTGATCTTCCTGACGGAACAACAGTATTGCTGAACAGGAACGCATCTGTTGCAATAGATGAAAAGTATAATATGGATAACCGGCGGATCCTTCTTAAAGGTTCCGCATTTTTTAAAGTAGCGAAAGATCCTGCAAGACCATTTACCGTAGCCGTGCAGCAGGTGACTACCACAGCATTGGGAACCGCTTTCTATGTGCATGAAGACCTGCAAACCCGGGCTGTGACCATCTCTCTTCTCGAAGGAAGCGTAGCGGTAGCCAACAGCCGGAATACCGCTCAACTGATACCAGGTCAAAAAGCAATATGCAGTAACACATCCCCCATACAAAAAGCAGAATTCCTGCAGGAGCAGTTGCAGCAGTGGACTGCCGGGAAGATCGTTTTAAAACAGGCAGACTTTGCGGAGATCATCGGTGTATTGCGGATGTACTATAACCTCAATGTAGAAACAACCAGCTACCCGGGCAAAATGAAATTCACCGGTTCATTTGATGTGAACCACCCTGAAGAATTGCTGGAATCTTTGGCATTTACCTACGGATTAAAGTACGACCGCCGCAAAGACCAGCTCATTATACAAACTAAATAGGTATACCAGAACCACTAAAACTACATCGCTTATGGCGCTTAAATGTCTTTTCACGAAAGTGTTTGCGCGTATCTTTTTCACAATGGTCATCATGTTTTCTATGCTGACATTGCTGGCAAACGTACGGGCCCAGGATACCCCTATACGGATAGGGTTCTCACATACACCGTTAGCCCAGGTTTTCAAAAGTATTTCCCGTATAGCTGGCATGGAGTTCTCGTACGACGAATCAAAGATCAACCTGAATTATCTCATCTCCCTGCCTCAAAAGGAATATAAAGTGAAGGAACTGGTTGACAAAGTTTGCGACCAGGCTGCTCTCGATTACAGGATCGTGAACAACATGATCATAGTGAGGGCGAAGCCCAATGCTGCAATGTACGCGTCGGTAACGGGTAAGGTAACAGACAGCAAAGGGAATGCTATACCTGATGTTTCCATAGAGAACAGGAATTTACACGTAACAACCACATCTGATGGCAACGGTATTTTTTCAATACAGGCTAATCTCAAAGATGAGCTTGTTTTTTCGCACGTAAGTTTTGAATCAAAAACTTTTTTTGTGAACTCCCTGACCGAACAGATGACCGTTACGCTGGGAGATAATACACAAACGCTTAGTGAAGTAGTAGTAACATCTCTTGGAGTAAAGCGTGAAAAGAAAGCTTTGAGCTACGCGATAGGAGAAGTAAAAGGCAACGAGATCAATAAGGCCAAGGAAGTGAATGTTGTAAACAGCCTTGCCGGGCGTGTTGCCGGCTTAATTGTCAGCAATACTGCCGGTGGTCCTATGGGGTCTTCCAAAGTGGTAATACGCGGCAGTACCGATATTACCGGAAATAACCAACCCCTGTACGTTGTGGATGGCGTGCCTATAGATAATTCCAACTATGGCATGACGGGTAATGACAAATATGCGAGCGGGCAGGACCTGGGAGATGCTATTTCGGGTATCAATCCTGATGATATTGAAACAATTTCTGTTTTGAAAGGGCCTGCCGCTTCAGCATTGTATGGCAGCAGGGCGGGACACGGGGTGATACTGATCACGACCAAAAAAGGCGCAAATAAAAAAGCATTGGGAGTGGAGATCAACAGCACTTCTACCATCGAAACACTGCTTACCCGTTATGACGGTTTCCAGTATGAATACGGGCAGGGCACAGGCGGAACTATTCCCCGGGATTTGACGATGGCACGCAATACACTCTTCAACAACTTCGGCGCCAGGCTCGATCCGGGTCTTATGATCCCGGCCTTTTACGGCGGGCAAACAAGTTATGGCCTGGTGAAAAATAACATTGAGCATTTTTTTCGTACAGGGTCTTCTTTCAACAATAATATCGCTGTAACAGGTGGTACTGAAAAAAGTAATTTCCGCTTTTCCTATAATAATCTCCGCTATAACGATATTGTTCCCGGCACATACCTCAACAGGCAAAATTTCATGCTCAGAGGTTCCTCCGAGATCACTTCTACATTAAGCATTGATGTCAGAGCGAACTATATGACGGAAGATGTGAACAACCGGCCGGCTTTGGCGGATGACGCTGCTAACATTGGATTTAACTTTGTAGGATTGGCGAACAATATGGACCAGAAGACCTTTGAAACACATTACCAGGATGAGTTTGGAAGATATATTGAGTGGGGTGGCGGTCAGTACCGGCTGAACCCTTATTGGGTCATTAACCGTATGAAAAACACGACATCCAAAGACCGCCTCATGGGGGCATTGCAGATCAACTACAATCCGCTCTCCTGGTTAAATATTATGGGGCGCGTAAATACAGATGTTACCTACCTGGAATACCAGAAGTTCAGCCCCCGCACCACGCCCGGCGCTGAAGCCGGCGTATTGGAAGGGCGGACAGCAAGGTACAGCACCAACAGCGGCGATTTCCTGGTAACCGCCCGCAAACAGTTTAACAAGCACTTCTACCTGAACGGAAGCGTGGGGGGAAGCATTTTGTATATCAGCAACCCCAGCACCTATATGCGCGGTGAGGATATGCTGCTGGAAGATTCACGCTCTTTTAACAGCTTTAAAAAGCAAACCGTACAGGCTTCCGCATATAAAAAGCAGATCAATTCATTTTATGGCTCGGTGGGAGCTTCCTGGAACAATTACCTGTTCCTGGACGCCACGCTCCGGCGCGACGCCAGCTCCACATTGCCGGTGGAGAACAATACTTACTGGTATCCCTCGCTGGGTATGAGCATGGTGCTTTCAGATGCATTTAATATTAAAGGCAAGGTGCTTAATTATGCCAAGATCCGTGCATCTGCCGCCGAAGTAGGTAATGATACGGAGCCTTACCAACTAAAGCTGATCTATGCGCTGGAACAGTTTCAGCCTTCCCGGGGCGCCATCGGGGGCATTGCTTCGCGTACCCTGCCCAATCCTATTCGCCCCACCCGTACCAGGAGCTTTGAAACAGGGCTGGACATAGGTTTCCTGAATAACAGAATAGGATTTGAATTCACGTATTATACGCAAAGATCTCGCGACCAGATCAACTTTACCGACCTGCCTATGTCGGCAGGCTACGCTAACCAGATCCTCAATGCAGGAACGCTGACGAACAAAGGCGTTGAAATGATGCTCAGCACCAAGCCGGTTGTAGGAAAAAATTTTTCGTGGGATCTGATCCTGAACGGAGCGCATAACAGGAATGTAGTGGAGTCGCTGGCGCCGGGCGTTACCTATCTCACACTTTCAGATGCAAGATGGCTTGGATTGTCTGTCATTGCGCAGCCGGGCATGCCTTACGGCAGCATCATCGGCTATGATTATTTATATGCGCCGGACGGGCAGAAAATATTGAATAAGGAGAACCTTACACCCATGGCTACCGATGAGCGAAAGGTGCTTGGCAAGGGTACCTGGGACTGGACAGGAGGGGTAATCAATACATTCCGGTACAGGAGCATAAGTCTTAACGCTGTAATTGATTTTAAACAGGGAGCAGACCTGTTCAGCATGACCAACCTTTTCGCCGTGATCCGCGGGCAGGATAAGTCTACTCTTGAAGGGCGTAAGGAATGGGTGGCATCAGAAGAAGAACGCCAGGCTGCCGGTATGACCGCGGCCGAATGGCTCGCCTCCGGGAATACCCGTGGCTATGTGCCCAAAGGTGTTTTTCAAAACGGCGTTGATGCAGATGGTAAACCAGTATATGAACAAAACACCCGTCCCATGGATCCCAATGTATATTTCGCCTCCTTTTACGGCGATGACAGGGGTGTTGCAGTACCTTTTATTTACGATGCCAGCTATATAAAAATGCGTGAGCTCTCTCTTACCTATACATTACCGCAACGTGCATCCCGGAGGATAAGAGCGCAGTTCATCAGTGTATCGATCGTCAGCCGGAACCCTTTCATCATTTATAAAAGCGTTCCTAATGTTGACCCCGATTCCAATTACAACAACGGGAACGGGCAGGGTTTTGAATATGGATCTCTCCCGGGCAGAAGAAGCTGGGGCGCTAATGTCAACATTCGTTTTTAACAGCCAAAATCTACTGTATGAAAAATTTCTTGAAATATATAGCTGCTGTTTTGATACTATCGTCCTGCAATAAGTTTGGCGATATGAATATTGATCCCACAAAATCGTCAAATCTTGACCCGGCGATAGAAGTGGCTTATTGCCAGCAAAAGTTCAGTGGTGATATGAGTGTGCAGGAGGTAACAGGGTTAATACTTTGTATGCCGCTTGCCCAGCATTTTGGAGGAGGATGGGCAAATCAATACGGGCAGTTTTACCAGAAACAACAAGCCTATATGGCCACCCTTTGGCAGAACAGCTACACGGCAGATGTAAAAAACATCAATGATGCGGTGCTGAGAACTGCCGGTACCGACAGCAAAAATCTCAATGCGATCGCGAGAATAATGAAAGTGTATGTATTTGCACGGCTTACAGACCTGTATGGGGATATCCCTTATACGGAAGCTGCTGCCGGAGGCATCACTCACCCGGTTTACGACAGGCAGGAAGATATCTACCATGATTTTTTCCTCCAGCTTGATACAGCCATCAGCCAGTTTGCCGGTGGTACAGATCCTTTAACCAACGATATTTTTTACGGCGGCGATATAAACAAATGGAAAAAGTTTGGTTCTTCGCTCCGGCTTCGGTTAGCCATGAGGGTGAGTAAGCGTAATGAAGCGTTTGCCAGGGAACAAATTATCAAAGCTTACACTGATGGGTTGATGCTTTCCAACGATGATATTTGTGTAACACTCCATGACGATAACTTTAACACCTATGCCAACTATACGGGCAACGCCCTGTCGTCTGCTATCCGGCAAACAGGATCACCGGTAAATAACGGCTACCGGTTACACAGTTCGCTTATCAACCAGCTTAAGCTTACCAATGATCCCAGGCTTTTTGTATTTGGTAAAAATTATTGGGATAATGCCCCGGGTGCCACTTTTGAAAACCGTATTGATATTACAAACGAGGTGAGGGCACAGGTAGGGACTGTTGGCGTGGGACCTACTTCCTTTATCTGGGAAGACTGGATGAACACCATCACGATCATTCACCCGGTAGCAGGAACGATACAGGTTGGAAACAACGAACAGAAGGTGCAGCTTGCCGCCTATATGATGGAAAATGACGCTCCGTTCCTTCACCTTACTTATGCTGAAACCGAGTTCCTGCTGGCGGAAGCTACCAGGCGTTTTAACCTTGACCTGGGAGGTACCGTTGCAGAACATTACGCCAAAGGGCTAAGGGCCGCCTGCCGGCAGCTCACTTTGTATAAAAACGCGCCGGTAATTACCGAGGAAGCAATCAACCAGTTTGTTGCTGATAACCCCTTGCAACCCGACAAGGAACTGGAACAAATTGGCACACAACTATGGATCAATTTCTTCCTGAATGGCCCGGAAGCGTATGCAAGCCTCCGCCGTACAGGTTTCCCAAGGCTTCCTTCAGGCTTTCGCCCTGATGGCTATTCCGACTCAGAAACCATGCCCAGGCGCCTGGAATATCCTCAACTGGAAAAAGCGCTCAATTCATCCAATGTACAGGAAGCGATGAAGCGATATGCATCCGGTACAGATTCATGGAATGACCGCATGTGGTGGGATGCTGAGTAATATTTCATAAACTAACTACTAAAAAAATCATTATGATATCTATCAGGCCTTATTATAAAATACTTCATTGTTCACTCTGGCTCTTCCTGTCAGCAATAAGCATCATGGGTTGCCGGAAGGATCTGGCACCAGATCCCGAGTTTGGCGAAGGAGATTATCCGCGTATTTTTTATTTGGGCGATCAGTTCCCTTCAGCAGTAGTGATAGATGAAGGTGATACTGCCAAATACAATAATCTCCAGTTCTCCCCTGCCGGTAAAGTGAATATTACCTGGTTTGTAAATGATGACGTTTCAGGAACAGATACCTCCTTTAATTTTGTACCTCAGGCAGGCGGTATATTTAATATTGTGCTGGAGGCAGAATACAATGGCCTGAAATCCGTGCGCAGATCGCAGGTGATCGTAAAGCCATCTTCCTATACCCCCAAACCTTATGACAAAGTAGTAATGGGTTATCTTAGTGAAAATGGAACAGCTGCCAGCGTTAAATGGAACTATATTACTCATCTCGCTGCGCAGATAGGCAGGGTTTCTTCAGACGGTTCTCTTGATATAACAAGAGGGAATATCAACCAGCTCAGCGATGAACTTATAGCGCGTGGACATACGCAGGGCATTCCTGTATTGCTTGGTATTTACGGCAGGCTTACTCCTGTAGATGGCTGGGCATATTATGAAAGTGATGATATGGGCGCTGCTATCCGGAATCCTTCAGCACGCGCCTCACTTATAGCCCGGATAAGTGATTATATAACAGCAACGAAAATGGATGGTGTGGATATCATGATGACTGATTTTAATGGTTCTCCCAACTATTCCGCTAATCTTGCAGCATTGGAACCATTTGTCAATGAGCTCAGGGAAGCGCTGCCGGCAGGATCGCTCATTACCCTGGCCGTAACAACAGGATGGCAGCACTGGGAGTATCCGGCCAACCTGTCAAAGCTCGACTGGGTAAATGTACATGCTTATGAAGACGGTATTCATGTAGGTCCGGGCGCACCGGTAGGTCAGGCATCCTCTTATGACCATATGGTCTATTCGGCAGCTATCTGGGCCAACAAGCTCGGAGCCGAAAAAGTAGTAGTAGGGTTCCCGGTATTCGGCTTACGTTACCTGGAGCTTGATGCTGACGGGAATAATCTCTCCTGGGGTTCTTATGACTATACTCCTTACAGGCAAATTCTTGAAATTGATCCTGCTGCTAATACAAAGGAATATGTGGATGCCGCGAAAGGTATTTACTACAATGGTCAGCCGTTGATTGAGCAGAAAGCCGCTTATATTAAAAACAGCGCTTACAAAGGTATGTATGGGTGGTACCTGGATGCCGATGCGGCCGATACCACTAAATCTGTATTTAAAACTGCCTATGATCTTTTGAAATAATTTTCTTTTTAAAGGAAAAGACTAATGATTCAAATCGTGATTGTCTACAACTTAACGGATATGAATTTTACAGAGAAGCATTTACAAGACTCACCTAAATGATAACAGTACGACTTTATACAGACAGAGAATAAACCAGTTCCGGTAAAGATGAATACCTCAACACAGCGCATTGGACACCTCAACTTTATGTTTGGGAAGCAAGGCGTATGATCGGAGAGTACGTTATGACACAGGTTAATTGCCAGGCCAAAGAAAATTGTAAAAGATGGCATCGGCATGGCTGCATATAACATGGATCCTCATAACACACAGCGGATTGTATGGAATGGTACGGTTAAGAATGAAGGAGATGTGCAGATTAAAGGCATACAACCTTATACCATTGCCTACCGGGCCATTAACCGGGCAGAAAAGAATGTACCAACCTGCTTGTCCCGGTTTGCTTATCAGCCAGTCATATTGCTTATGGCTCCATCCGGATGGAACCTGTATTTATGTTTTTGGCGCAGTCGGCAGCTATGGCTCTTGATCAGCAATGCCCTGTTCAAACAATAAACGTGGAGATACTACAGGAAAAGCTGAAGAATGATCCCCTGGCAAACGGAAGCGTAACGGAAATACTTGTAGATGATGCCGATATTAAAATCATTACCGGGGATTGGAAAAAAGAAACTACAGGTGGTTACGAGCCTACTCTATTGTTGAATAATAGCAAACAACCATCAGGCGCCCGCTTTGAGCCTGAAATAAAAAAGAAAGAAAGGTACCAGGTATATTTTTATTATCCCAGGATCCAAAACGAAGCTGATGCATTATATATTAAAGTGTATAATGGAAGAAAGCAGACATCAGAAATTATTCAAAGCAGGGATATAAAAATAGTCGGGCAAACCTCAGGCGAGTGGGTAAACCTCTGAGCATTTAAATTACCAGCAGGACGGAAGGCATTTATTGAAATTTCCAATGAGGGCGCCAGCGGTGCGGTTGCGGCGGATGCTGTACTATTTGTACCGGTATTAAAATGAACAAACTGATAGCAATACGTTCAAGAAGAAATTTTCTTAATCAAACTATTCCCGGTATGGACGGGCTTTTTATTACTAACCGTTTGCAGGCACAGGCAAAACAGCCGGAGATAACAGGAAGACACTTGCCGGAAAAGAAAACTTACCTGCTACCAATAGTAGCATTGGCGGAAATAATACGATTGACCTGTTGAATCGTCTGGAAGGATACTGTTGGCAAGTAAGCTTTTGTCGAAAAGAAGCATTACATTCGATTGAAGAATCAATGAACCATCCCTAAATGCTTGTTTTGTCATATCCAGGTGAGCCGTATGAGGTGCTATTGCAAAGAATGGCTTTGTTCTTTGAGACAAACGCTGATGGTAACAAATTTGTTTTTCCGGAAATGTTTGGACAAGGGTATTTTGAACTGGTAAACCTGCCTATGGGGATACAGGCATTGCTTTGTGATTTTTCGATCAGGGATGATTATTATTTTGTCCGCCAGAAAACAGATAGCGAATACTATAACCTTCGGTTTGAAATTATCCAGGAAAAGGAGCAATCACAGGTACTGATAAATGATGAAGTGATTGAAAACAGGCCCCGGCAGGCATATGCATTTATGAATAGTTCCCGGTACACGCTTACTTATAAAGTGAAAAAAGGGATGGTCGCCAAAAGTTTAAACCTCAGATTCAGCAAACATAATATCGGAGCCATAATAGGAAGCGCGGCTGAAGACAAATTATTAGCCTGTTGTGTTACAAACAGCATACAACATGATAAGATCATCCCGGTCAGTGCAAAAATGCTGGAACTGGTAATGGAAATACTTGGTATTCCTGAAAACGATCCATACCGTCAGTTAAAAATTTTTAACCGGTCTCTTTTCATTACAGAGGTTTTTTTTGCAAGCATGCATTCATCAGACTATCAATTGTCCGAAAACAAAATACTCACCAATAGCGATTTTTACCAGATACGGGAAATTGAAAACATTATTACCAGCAAGCTTGATCAGTTACCTCCAAAACAAGAAGAACTTGCCACCCTTGCTAAAATGAGCCTGAGTAAGCTGAAATATACTTTTAAGGCGATACATGGCACAAGCATTTATAATTATTATCAAAGGGCACGTATGGAAAAAGCCCTTCAATTTTTGCAAGACGGGCATACAGTCAGCGAAACGGTTCAGGAACTTGGGTTTAAGGATATGACAAATTTTACAAGAAATTTCAAGAGAAGATTTAATATTCAACCCACGAAAGTTCGCCGGTTCGGTAATAGTAGTCAGCAGCACCAGGAAAAATATTGACCTACCCTGTTATTTATTTCATCGATTTTTGGCTGATCAGCCGAAATATTTGCCCAAATAGCCGAAATGCGAAGGTAGGTTGTGCAATACCTTTGCGCCACGAATAACGCTCGCCAAAATTTGAATACAGAAAATGTTATTATGATTGGTATTTTGGCAAGATTGATAGCAAACCTGGATAAGCACAAGGGGACGCATACTTCCGCCGTACAAAAAAAAGGGGCTTTTAGCCGGGGTAATCTTTTTTTTCTTGTTGTTTCAGTTATTATTGGTTTCTTCTCCTATTTCATATTCCGCCTTATCGTTGGCAATTTTTGGCACGTACGCAACACAGACATTAACTACCTCGAACCCCTGCTGATCATTACCGGTATATCTCTGGTAGTATATTCTGTCGTTTACATTTTCCGGCTCCGGTTTTTGAAGTACAGGCAGCAGGCAAAGCGTAATATCCGAACACTGAAAAAGCAAAAATCAGTAATCGAAGTTCAAAAAAAAGAGCTTGAACAAAAAAATGAAATACTTGAAGCGAGGTTGAAAAGGCTGTCAGAGTTAAACAGGTCCAGGATCGTTATGTTCTCTGCCTTGTCGCATGATTTCAAGGATAATATTTATTGTCTCCATCGCTGTCTCGAAATTGTCGAAAGATCTGAAAACGGGCATGTTTTTTTTGAGGAAACTTTACCGCTTTTGAAAGAAAATTCTGTTAATACCATTAAACTACTGGAAAGTGTATTGAATTGGGGTAAAACACTTCTGCATTTCACCCAGCCTGTTTTTACTATAGTAGACCTTAACCACCTGCTTAATGTAGTTATTTCATTTAAAAGCAAAATGGCTGAGGAAAAAAAAATAAACATGCGTATAGAAGCAGAGGGAGATCTCTTTGCAACTGCCGACGGGAATATGATTGAAATTGTATTGCGTAATATCCTGGCAAATGCTATCAAATTTTCCAATCCCGGGTATCCTATATCCATCTTTGCGGAAAAAAAGAATAATTCAATCCATATATCGGTAATTGATTATGGAGTTGGCATGGACAAATCAAAAATAACCATGCTGCTAAAGGGAAAAACATTCACTACGCCGGGTACGTTTAATGAAAAAGGTACCGGGATAGGCTTATTGCTGAGTAAAGAATTGCTGGAGAGAAATGCCGGCACATTAGCTATCGCAAGTAAAATAGGTATGGGCACAAAAATAGAGATCATTTTACCAGCGTATCAAATGAGCAACAATTAACGCTGATAGGTTTACGATCCGGTATTCTTCATTATAATGATGTGCACAAGAAATGGTCGCATTTCAAATTGGTCCAGCGGGTGCGCCCGCAAAACAAGGGATATACCTATGAGCTTTGACGAGAGGATGAATCGTTTTGTTTGTAACCCTGAATTATCACAAGGATCACAAAATCATCAGTTTGTTACCGTTATCTCGACCAAGCCAGCACGAACAATATAATTGGGTCGCTCTTTTGCGCAGGAGAGATCCGCCCGGTTTTAGTAGCAATGCTCAGCACTTGTACCGCTGCCCAACAGATTTCTCTCCCGACGCAACATACATTTAATTCAATACAACCTGTAGCGGGATCGAAATGACGGAAGAGTGCTTGTGTTTTGTAGATGACGGTTTCTGCAGGGAGCAATGCTGGCTACTTTTACTGCATTTATATATAATTAACCCAGCAGTGGCGCCTGCAAAACATGGAACATACAATTTGGACCACGGAGCCACAAAGAACAGGAAAGTTTCACAGAGAACCGGTAAAACCTGCATCCGGACCTGTAACCTGAAACACTGCAACATGCCGCATAGCAGCTACCTTTTTGTAGTAGTAGCAACATGTAAGCTATTTATTTGCCCCGTATGGGGCTACCCGTGCTAACACAGTTATTAAGGCGTTTCATTGACAATAGTATACAGGCACGCCTCGTGTGTTTCGAAAGGGTGTATATATAATGAATGCATAACCCCGGCTTGAAATAATACCCCGGCAAACGCATCTTGCTTAATTTGTTTAATGTGATCATGTCAATTACAAAATGAATGGTTCAAACAATTGTACCCATAGTGCAAAAAGGTAGTGTTAGCATGCTTCATAAACGCTACACGATTGTAATACAATTAGAAAGATGAAACAAAAGGGCAAAATATTGAAAAGACCGGACCATGCAAGATCACCATTTTCATGGTTCTTTATACCTGTTAAAACTGCAATTCACGATGTTATGCTTATCCTTTCATAAGCAAAGAGGCAGGTTTTATTTTATTCGCCCGGAAGTGATTGAGTATATCAAACGAAAAAGATCGCTCCGTATAAATTCTGTAGACGGTTTTCAGAAATCGGGAAATAAAAAATATTCATGTATTTATCTGCCTACGCTATTTATTAAAAATGGTGAGCTTTTCCGTTGATAAAAATTTGGGAAGAAAGCCGGAAAACGTTCTAATTTTAGGTAGATAAGTTTTTTTACTTTCCCCAGGATATTTCCAAAAAAATCAATTGAGATTATACAGACAAGTAAATTGCTGGCAAATTTCGTAAAAATACAAAAGGCTCACAAAAGTGAGCCTCTTCTACCCTGATTAATTATCAAGTGCCCCGGAACGGAGTTGAACCGTTACGACCGTTGCGGGTCACAGGATTTTAAGTCCTGCGTGTCTACCAATTCCACCACCGGGGCTTCAAAAAAAATCCTCCGCCTTACCGGGCAAGAGGACTTTTTTGGAGCGGAAGACCGGGCTCGAACCGGCCACCCCGACCTTGGCAAGGTCGTGCTCTACCAAATGAGCTACTTCCGCATAAATTATTTTAAAAGAACTGTTTGCTATTCCTTCGTCAGATCATCTCAGAAGGGGCTGCAAAATTAAGGATTGATTTTAAACAGCAAAATTTTTCTGAACAATTCCCTGACCTATTTATATTTAGGCGTATAGAGTGTGTTTTCAGGAACTACCACTTTGGGTTTGCCTTTATAGCGATGCTTATATAAACCCCAGCTTCCGCCAATTAAAAATGCTACTATGCTTACAACCTGCATATAAAATAAAAAGCGGGAAGATTTAACCCAACTCCAGGCAAAATCTTTTTTATTACTTTCTGTGATTTCTTGTTGCATGTATTATTTGCGTTTGCTGTGCAAAAATAACTGTTACGTCACAAACATTCATGCTTTATTATCAATTATTTCTGAAAATTTTTTCCTGCCCTTTGCAAAATACTGCCATACGATGCTGCCTTTATATACGCCTTGCGGCACTCCTGTTTTACCGGAAGGGAAATATTGCTTTTGCTTTCTGCTGAATACCCATTTATAAAATGACCAATGTGCTTTAAGCACAGGCGGCAGGTAACTGGTGTCTCCTGAACTTAATTTTTCTATCACACTTATACCATCCAGGATCAACCTGAAAGGAATTTTCCATAGTCGTTCAAAAAACGGGTAATTCTTATACATCATGATCAGGTTATTGCGGTAATTGAGAAATATCTTACGGGGATTACCTTGTGGTAAAGTGCCGCCGCCAACATGATAAACAACTGATGCGGGGCAAGCCATGATTTTATATCCTGCCAGCTGTATGCGCCAGCACATATCAATTTCTTCCTGGTGGGCAAAAAATAATTCGTCCATGCCGTTTACCGCATGATATATAGCTGATCTTATGAATAATGCACAGCCGCTTGCCCAGAATATAGGCTCAGCAGTATCATACTGCCCTTTGTCTTCTTCACAATCATTAAATAGCCTGCCGCGACAAAAAGCATAGCCATAAGCATCAATCCAGCCGCCAGCTGCGCCGGCATACTCAAAAGTGGTTTTATTGCTATAAGAAAGAATTTTGGGCTGACAGGCAGCAATGGAACTGTCTTTTTCCATCAGTTCAATTACCGGCTCAATCCAGCCGGGCGTAACTTCTACATCTGAATTGAGCAGCACATAATATTTGGCCTCTACCTGTTTTAAAGCAGTATTGTATCCTTTGGCAAAACCCTCGTTTGAGCGGTTGTGTATTTGCGCTACAGAGGGATAATATTGATTAAGAAAGGCAACCGAATCATCAGTTGACGCATTATCTGCCACGATAATTTTGGTGGCAGCATATGTTGTTTGCATAACATATGGAAGAAATTTTTCCAAAAACCTTTTCCCGTTCCAATTTAAAATAACTACAGCTACCGTTGGTGATTGACTCAATGCTAAAGAATTATTTTTCAAAAATAACGGATGCATTGTTACCGTTTCCCTATTTTTAAAATATGTTTCCCCTTGTTATTAATGACCAGGCGGAATGCACAACTTGGGTATGCAAAATTTTTTAGGATCATTTCAGCGTTTCTTAAACTGGCGCACTGCATTAACGGCAATAGCAGTTATTATTGTGGTGGCTACCATTTTTTATTCCCGCTATCTCGCTGATAAAATTGCAAAAGAAGAAAGGCTGAGAGTGGAAACCTGGGTAGAAGCTGGTAAATTTCTTATTAACTCACCACAGGATATTGATACAAAACTTGTTTCTGCTATAATAACCAACAATGATGATATTCCTATTATCCGGGTGGCAGATGAGGGGCAAAAGATAATGGAGTATACTAATCTTGATACCAATAAAATAAAAACCGATCCTGATTATCTCAGCCGGAAGCTGAAACAATTTAAAAGTCAGCATGCTCCTATAATATATACCGACCCGCTGAATGGGAAAAGAGATTTGTATTATTATGGCGAGTCGAAATTGCTGCAGGAAGTAAGATACTATCCGCTGGTGCAATTGCTGATTGTTGCATTGTTTATTATTCTTACATTATACGCTATCAATACCCGTAATAAATCTATGCAGAATCAATTATGGGCCGGCATGGCAAAAGAAACGGCTCATCAGTTGGGTACGCCGGTTACCTCATTAAAAGGCTGGGTAGAAATGTTGCGGGAAACACCGGGCAGTGAGCATATTGCAGTTGAACTGTCCAAGGATGTTGACAGGCTGCAACTGGTATCCGATCGTTTCAGTAAGATAGGCAGTACGCCTGCAATGGAAGATAAAGATATTGTGCTGCAGATCACTCACATGGTGGATTACATACGCCGCCGTGCTCCTGAAAAAGTGCAGTTTGAGATCAATACCCATCATAATGCAAGCATCCCTGTAAAAATTTCTGCTTCTTTGTTTGATTGGGTTATTGAAAACCTGCTAAAGAATGCCCTGGATGCAATGGGAGGAAAAGGAAAAATTACTGTTGATATCATTAAAGCACAGGAAGAAATTTTTATTGATGTAACCGACACCGGTAAGGGTATTGCCGCATCGCATATTAATAAATTGTTCAAGCCGGGGTTTACCACTAAAAAGCGTGGCTGGGGGCTTGGGCTCACCTTATCCAAACGGGTAATTGAGCAATATCACGGTGGACAATTATTTGTAAAACATTCAGAAATCGGTAAAGGCACTACGTTCAGGATTGTGTTGAAGAATAGCTGATAGCGATCAGCCGTCAGCTATCAGCTGTGGGCAAAAGGTAAAAGCTGTTAAGTATAACTCGCAGCGTACTTATTTCCCTTTGTGATGCTTTGTGTAAATCTTAGTGGAACTTTGTGGTAACAAAAATGAAAATGCTAACTTTAAAAAAATCTATGAATTATGGGATTAGTGTATGCCGAAATAGAACTTATAAATGGTGATGACCTTGCAATGGTTCGCCGAAAACTGATGGATGAAGGCGATGTAAAGCGGATGACAGTATCGGCGCTTGTGGATACCGGTTCCATCATGTTATGTATAAATGAAAATATCCAGGAACAACTGCAATTGCCTGTAGTTGAAACCCGCAAAGCACAAATGGCTAATGGCGCCATCGTAGAATATGAAGTAGTGGCGCCGGTTGAGCTCAGGTTTAAGAACAGGAGAACCAGCTGCCAGGCAATTGTACTGCCCGGAAATGCAGAGGTGTTACTTGGTGCTATCCTACTGGAAGATATGGACGTGCTTATTCACCCACAACGGCAGGAATTGATCGTTAACCCTGATCATCCTTATTTTGCGCAAATGAAAATAAAGTAGATCAGGAAAACATTTCCTTCACCCTTTCAAAAAAACTTTTATCGCCTTTTGCCGGTTGTGGTTTAAAATTAGGAGAATGATGTAATTTTTCAAGCATTTCTTTTTCTTCACTGCTTACATTCTGGGGTGTCCACACATTCACATGAATCATCTGGTCACCGCGTTCATATGAATTAATAGCAGGAAAACCTTTGCCCTTTAACCTGAATATTTTTCCGCTTTGTGTACCAGCTGGTATTTTAATTTTTGCTTTGCCATCTATAGTCGGTACTTCTACCTGTGTTCCAAATACTACGTCAGTAAATGAGATATGAAGGTCATAAACTACGTTTAGTCCTTCCCGTTGTAATTCGGCATGCGCTTCTTCTTCAATAAGTATGATCAGGTCGCCGGGAGCTCCCCCTCTTTCGCCGGCGTTACCTTTACCGCTCATGCTGAGTTGCATGCCTTCCTGAACACCTGCGGGAATTTCTAAATTAACTGTTTCTTCTCCATATACACGTCCTTCACCTTTACAGGTTGTGCATTTATTGGTTATGGTTGTTCCCTCCCCGCTACATGCGGAGCAGGTTGTAACTGTTTGCATCTGCCCCAAAAAAGTACTGGTTACTTTACGCACCTGGCCGCTGCCACCGCAGGTTGAGCAGGTTTGCACAGAACCTTTATCTTTTGCACCTGTTCCGTTACAGGTATTACAATTTATATATTTTTTTACCTTAATGGTTTTAGTAGCACCATTGGCAATCTCCTCATAGTTAAGCTTGATCTTTACTCTCAGATTGCTGCCTTTCGTACCACGATGCCTTCCTCCGCCACCACTTCTTGCACCACCAAAAAAGCTACCGAAAATATCTTCACCAAATACATCTCCAAACTGGCTGAATATATCATCCATATTCATGCCGCCGCCACCAAATCCACCGCGGTTATTACCAACACCCGCATGCCCAAAGCGGTCATACTGTGCTTTTTTATTTGAATCGCTTAATACTTCGTATGCTTCGGCTGCTTCTTTAAATTTATCTTCCGCTGTTTTATCGCCGGGGTTACGGTCGGGGTGATACTGCATAGCAACTTTCCGGTATGCCTTCTTGATTTCATCTGCTGAAGCGCTTTTGGAAATGCCGAGTATCTCGTAATAATCTCTTTTCATAAACGTACTATAGTAATTTGAAAATCAGGTTCAGGGTATAATAATTTTCAAATTATTGCCCCACCACAACCTTAGCAAAACGGATGATCTTATCATTCAGCAAATAACCCTTTACCACTTCGTCCACTACTTTACCTTTAAGGTTTGGATCAGTTACCGGTATCTGTGTAATCGCTTCTTCTTTATCAGGGTCAAAATCTTCTCCTTTCACATTCATTGGTTTTAAGCCTTTTGCCTGCAAAACAGATCGGAGCTTATTAAACACCAGTTGCACGCCTTCTGTTACAGCATCTTTTTGCCCGTTGTCCTGTATTTGTTTTTCAGCTCTGTCACAATCATCCAGCACATCAAGCAAAGAGGTGATCACTTCTTTGCCGGCAGTTTGCATAAGATCAATGCGCTCCTTTGCGCTTCTGCGTTTAAAATTGTCGAACTCCGCATATAAACGCAGGTATTTCTCTTTTTGTTCGCCCAGTTCCTGCTGTAATTTTTCAATAGTTCCATCTGCCACATCCTCAGGAAATTTTTCATTATCTGCCACATTAGCGTCAGCTTTCAGCTCATTATCCGCTTCCTGTGCTATATTTTCTTGATTATCAATATCTTTTTTTCCAAAATCTTTCATGATTCGTCCGTTATTATTGAAGCAACTATAATAAACAACAAGTTTGCCAATATGGAGTATAGGTCAAAATGGCGGATGGGTATTAAGCTATCTGCTGTCAGCTAACAGGTATCAGCCTGGTATCAGCTATGAACTTCAGCATTCGGGAAAACTGATAGCACATGGCTGACCCGATAAGTTCATTGCTGATAGCTCCTTACGCCTTTCCCCATACCTTTGCGCCCATGATAAAAGTTTATTTAAAACAAAAGATCAGCAACCGCATTCTGAACGGTCATCCCTGGATTTTTAATAACGAAGTGAAAGCAATTGAAGGTGATGCTCAGGGTGGTGAAACAGCGGAAGTGTATACACACGATAAAAAGTTTATAGGGAAAGGATATATCAACCCCAAATCGCAGATCATTGTTCGCCTGCTGACCCGCAACAGGCAGGAAGAAATTAATGAAGATTTTTTTTATAACCGTTTGGCTGAAGCCTGGAAATACCGGCAGCAGATCGGTTATGTTGAAAATTGCCGCCTGATCTTTGGTGAGGCAGACCAGATGCCACAGCTCATCATTGATAAGTTTAATGATTATTTTGTTATTCAAACCCTGGCATTGGGTATTGATGTATGGAAACCGGCAATTGTAAAAGCGTTACAGAAAATATTTTCTCCTAAAGGTATTTATGAACGCAATGATGTGCCCGTACGTGAACTGGAAGGATTAACACAGCAAAAAGGGGTTTTATCTGAACCTTTTGACACCAATATTATCATCAATGAAAATGGTTTGAAGTTTCATGTTGATATAGTGAACGGGCAAAAAACAGGGTATTTTTTAGACCAGCAGGATAACCGCAGAGCCATTCAGCATATTGTAAAAGGCGCTGATGTGCTGGGTGCATTCTGCTATACCGGCACTTTTGAAATTCATGCGGCGCATTATGGCGCAAAGTCTGTACTGGGACTTGATATTTCTGAAAATGCCTGCACTCAGGCAACAAAAAACGCCGGGTTGAATGGTTATGAAAATGTCTGCCGCTTTCAATGTATCAATGCTTTTGACGCACTAAAGGCATGGGCTAAAGAAGGAAGACAATACGATGTAGTGATGCTTGACCCGCCTTCGTTTACAAAAACCCGTGAGAATATTCAGAAAGCGATAACAGGTTACAAAGAAATTAATCTTCGTGGAATGAAGCTCGTAAAGCCCGGCGGCTTCCTGGTAACCTCCAGTTGCACTAATCTTGTACAGCCTGACCTGTTTCTTGAAATAATTGGCATGGCCGCCAAAGACGCAAGACGCAAATTGCGGCAGGTTACCTTCCAGGCACAGTCATCCGACCACCCTATTATACCGGGTATGGAGAATACCAATTATTTGAAGTTTTTGATTGTGCAGGTGGGCTAATTTGAAAATGAAAGGGGAAGAATGTGAAAGTGTGAAGATGTGGAAATGTGGAAATGAATGTGAAATATGAATACAAATTGGGAAAATGATTGTTACAGTTACCGTAATCTAAGAAATCATTAGATGGAGTTCAGAACCTACCTCGTCAATACCAATAAGTCAGCGCTCTCTAATATTTCTTTGGCGGGGTTTATATTGCTTTTTCTTTCCGTTTTCTTTTGGGCATTTGAAGCACTTACTTAATGATATTGCCCTTTTCATAACATTTATCGGCGTATTACTTTCAGCAATCGGCTTTTTTACAAACAGGAATGTAAAACCACCAGGCGAAACAGGTAAAATATTAATAAGAATACTTGATAGCGGAATAGAAATCAAATCACGGTTCTATCCTTTTTCAGAAATAAAGAACCTGTACTTTTTCTATCACTCCTTCTATAGTCAATCGCCATATGGATATTATTTTGAAAATGCCGGGTATATAGCATTCGGCACTTCAAACAGAATTCAATTTAAACACGGGGATACAGAGGTCAATGAATTATTCTGTCTTACAGATATGGAGCATGCTAATTTATTTTTTCAAACACTGAATCACCTGAAAGAGCAGGGACTACATTTTGAAATGGAATTCAGACCTTTCAGACGAACCGGCAGGGATTTCTAACCGGCAATGTATCTTTACATAGCAAAATATTAAAAGAAGCTATCTTTTGCGTTTTCAACAGTTGGGATCGTCTTAGGTTCTTCTAAAAGGTTGAAAGAGGCTCCTTCACCTTTTATGCAATCCCTCCTTATTCCGCATCTATACAAATCATAACAAAGTACTTAAAGAACAAACTGTAATTTTGATTACCCTCAAAAAGACAATTATGCATTTGAAACACCTTGCTTTATGCTCAATAATATGTTTAGCTTTCTTACACTTAAAAAGTCAAACCCGTATGAATCCTTATGATAGCGCCTGGAAAAAAGTGGATAATTTAATTAACAAGGATGGATTAGTGAAAACAGCTTTGGGAGAAGTTGACAAAATTTATGTTAAAGCCAGGAAGGAAAAAAACAATCCGCAGCTTATAAAAGCATTGGTATACCAGTTAAACCTTAGTGCTGCCACCACTGAAAATGCTGAAACAGCACAGATTCAAAAAATAGAAAAAGAAATTGCGGGTGCAGGTGAACCCACCAGCCAGATACTGCAATCCATTACCGCGGAAATGTACTGGCATTATTTTCAAAATAACCGCTGGAAATTTTATAACAGAACAAATACAACCAATTTCAACAAAGAAGATATTGCTACATGGACATTGGATGACCTTCATAAAAAAACAAGTGAATTATATCTTGCTTCTTTGCAAAACGAACAACTCCTGCAGAAAATATCTCTTACCGATTTTGAAGCAGTAATTATAAAAGGTAATACCCGCAAGCTTCGCCCGACCTTATACGATTTACTGGCGCACAGGGCGCTGGATTATTTTGAGAATGATGAAAGAGATATCACCAAACCGGCTTATGCATTTACCATTAATGACGACGCGGCATTTGAAACTACGGCTAACTTCATTCAGCACAATTTCACTACAAAAGATACTGCTGCACTGCAATACAAAGCATTGCTGATTTACCAGCAGTTACTTACTTTTCACAAGAATGATACATCGCCGGAAGCGTTGATTGATATAGAACCAAGAAGACTGGCATTTGTACACGAGCATGGCGTAATGCCCGATAAAGAAGCCTTGTATGAAAAGGCTTTACAACAACTCGCGGCGCAAAATGAAAAATCTCCTGCTGTTTCACAGTTGTGGGCGGCATTGGCGCAATATTATTACAACAAAGGAAATAATGACGAGGCCAATAGCAACCCCGACAGCACAGCTTTAAAAACTGCAAAAGATATTTGTGAAAAAACAATAAAGCTTTATCCTAAAACCGAAGGCGCTGCGGATTGCCGGAACCTGCTGAACAATATTCTCCGCAAGTCAGTAGAGTTGTTTACGGAAAAAGTAAATGTTCCCGGGGAAGCGTTCCGTACACTGGTAAAATACAAAAATTTTAATACCGCTTATTTCAGGATAATCCCGCTGACTAAAACCTTTAAAAATAGTTTACAAAACAAATACGAAGATACCTATTGGCAAAAATTGACTTCAGCTCCTGCAATAAAAGAATGGGAACAGAACTTACCTGCTACAGATGACTATCTTGAACATGGTGTTGAAATAAAAGTAGACGGTTTGCCTGTAGGGGAATACGCGCTGCTGGCAAGTGTGAACAAAGACTTCAGCACCGGCAAAAATTTATTAGCAGCACAGTTTTTGTATGTTTCAGCCATCAGTTTTGTAAATAGCCAACAGGAGTATTTTGTGCTGCACAGGAACACCGGCAAACCGCTGGCAGAAGCTGCAGTGCAGGTATGGACATCTAAATATGATTATACCGACAGAAAAAACAAACTACAGAAAGGAGAATTGTTAACGGCTGATAAGAATGGCTATTTTCAGTTACCCGCAAGAGGCAGGGAAGACAGAAATATCCGCCTGGAAATTAACTGGCAGAAAGATCATCTTTTTATGGATGATTACCAGTATTTATACAACCGCTATGACGCATATAACACCAATGCAATAACCAAAGAAGCATTTGAAAAGCAAAACAGCCAGACATTCTTTTTTACCGACAGAAGCATATACCGCCCTGGGCAAACGCTTTATTTCAAAGCTATAGCTGTTACAAAAAACTGGGAAAGCAGGAAGGCAATGCTTCTTGAACAAAAATCAATGACGGTAATATTGCGGGATGCCAATCACCAGGTGATAGATTCGCTATCACTTACATCAGGCGATTACGGTTCAATACAGGGGCAATTCAGGCTTCCGCAAAACACGCTGAACGGCAATTTTACGCTTTCAGTAAAAGAATATACGAATGGTTATGCCAATATTTCTGTTGAGGAATATAAACGTCCTAAGTTTTTTGTAGAGATCAACAAACCTAAAGGCAGTTTCCGGGTAAACGATACCGTTAGCATTACCGGCACTGCAAAAGCCTATGCAGGCAATAATATAGATGGCGCTACGGTTTCTTACAGGGTATCCAGGCAGGCAAGATTTATTTACCCCTGGCTGTTTTACAGGCGCCCGATGCCGAATGTGCCTGATATGGAAATTACCAGCGGCACAACCACCACTGATGCCAATGGAAATTTCAAGCTTGATTTTGCCGCTATTCCTGATCTCAGCATTGATAAAAAACTCGACCCGGTATTTGATTATTCCGTGCAGGTAGATATTACGGATATAAATGGTGAAACAAGAAGTGAAACTTCGGTTATACCTGTTGGTTATAAATCAGTAGTACTGAACATTGACCTACCGGGTTCACCGGTAGCTACAGACAGCCTGAAAAATATTTTTGTCGGAAGTGCTAACCTGTCAGGAGAACCGGAAAAACTGAATACAACTGTAAAGATATACCCCTTACAGGCGCCGCAACGTTTGATCAGGGAAAGGTATTGGGATAAGCCTGACAAATTTGTTTTCAGCGAAGCTGAATACATAAAACATTTTCCGCATGATGAGTATAAGGATGAAGCCGACTACCACAACTGGGTAAGAGGGAGCAGTATATATTCAGCAACAGATACAACAAACAAAAAATTTCAAATCTCAAACCTGGCGAATCTCAAATTGTCCCCGGGCTGGTATGCCGTAGAGGCAACCGCAACCGACAAAGATAACAACGAGATCAAAGCAATAGCGTATGTTCAGTTGTACGATCCGCAATCAAAAACTATTCCTGTGCCGCAATATAGCTGGTACGCAAATGAAAAAACAAGTGTTCAGCCTGGCGAAAATGCCGGTTTCATAACAGGTACCGCAGCGCCGGATATTTACCTTATACAACAAACAGACAAGCGCATCCGCGAACAGGTAAGACCATTAAACCAGGGTAACCAGGAAAACAACAGCGCATTATCTTACCAGTATTTCAATATAAACAATGAAAAGAAGAGTTTCAGCATACCGGTTACTGAAGAAGACAGAGGCGGCTTTGGCATCACACAAATATTTGTGAAAGACAACCGCGTTTATATCAACAATAACATCATTTCTGTTCCGTGGACAAACAAAGAGCTTGCTGTTAACCTGTCAACCTTCAGAGAAAAAATGGAGCCCGGCAGCGGGGAAAAATGGCAGGTAAAAATAAGCGGTAGCAAGGGAGAAAAAGTAGCAGCAGAAATGCTGGCTTCCATGTATGATGCATCATTAGATCAGTTTAAGCCGCACCGTTGGGTTGTGCCCAATATCTGGACGCAATATTATGCCATTAATTATTGGGATGGCAGGCAGTCATTTACTAATATACAATCTGAGGAAAGAAATACATTTCCGGTTGATAATGTATATTATGAAAAAAGTTATGACAGGTTAATAGCAATAGAAGCCCGGAGATATGCAATGGCTATGATGAAAAAAGAAGACGCATCAGGTTTTGCCGGAGCACCCAGAAGATATTATGATAATAGTAATGCTTCTGCCGCAGAAGCAATAATAGAAGAAGAGAGCGCAGATTCTGAAACAGTAAAAAGAGCTTTGACAGGAGCAGTTGTTACGGTAAAAACAGAAGATTCCCCTAACCGGAATAGTCAAATACCCCCCCGCAAAAACTTCAACGAAACCGCCTTCTTCTTCCCTGACCTGAAAACAGATGAAGCCGGTAATATCGCTTTCAGCTTTACCATACCGGAGGCGCTCACCCAATGGAAGATGATGGCTATTGCGCATAGTAAAGCACTTGCTTTCGGTTATGCGCAACAGTTAGCTGTTACACAAAAAGAACTGATGGTGCAACCCAACGCACCACGTTTTGTAAGAGAAAAAGACAGCATAGCTTTCAGCGCCAAAATTGTGAATATAGGCGATAAGCCCCTGAATGGCTTTGCCAAACTGGAGCTGGTTGACGCGGCAACGCTTCAACCGGTTGATCATTTATTTAACAATGCCGTGCCGGTAAAAGCATTTACGGTTGCCGCCGGACAAAGCACACCGGTTCAATTCCTGATCAGCGTGCCCCAAAATTTTAATACAGCGCTGCAATACCGCATTACCGCTACTGCCAATACCGGCGATGGTAAAACATTATCTGACGGAGAAGAAAATATACTGCCGGTGCTGACCAATCAAATGCTGCTTACCGAAACGCTGCCGCTGAATATGCGTGGCAGCGGCGCTAAAAATTTCACCTTTGAAAAACTGCTGAAATCCGGCATAAGCAATTCGCAAAAAAATTTCGGGCTAACGATTGAGTATACTTCAAACCCTGCATGGTATGCAGTGCAGGCGCTTCCTTATCTTGCTGAATTTCCCTATGAATGTGCGGAACAAACCTTTAACCGGTATTATGCCAATATACTGGCAACCAATATCGCGAATAGTTCACCCCGTATAAAAGCCGTATTCAGCAAATGGCTTACTGATTCAGCCGGCGGTAAAGGATTGGTTTCCGCGCTTGAAAAAAATGAAGAATTAAAAAGTGTTGTCTTGCAGGAAACGCCCTGGCTGATGCAGGCAAAAAGTGAAACAGAACAAAAGAAAAATATCGCCCTGCTTTTTGATATGGTACGCATGAGCAATGAAGCAACGTCCAACTTTAATAAGCTGAAAGATATGCAGGCCCCCAACGGTGGCTTTGTATGGTTTAAGGGCGGAAGAGATGATCGTTTTATTACACAGTATATTATAACAGGTATCGGGCATCTTCAAAAATTACATGCATTGCCAGCAGGAAGTATGACTGAGTGGAAGGATATAGTATCACGGGCATTAGTATATACCGACAACAGGATAAAGGAGGAATATGAGCAGCTTGTTAAAACAAAAGCAAAGCTTAAAGAAAACCAGCTGAGTAATGCAGCCATTCAATATTTGTATATGCGGAGTTTCTATACGGACAACAAAGTAACAGCCACTGCTGCTACAGCATACAATTACTACACAGAACAGGCAAAAAAATACTGGCTTAAACAAAGCAGATATATGCAGGGTATGATAGCGCTGGCTCTATTCAGAAACGGCGATACAAAAACAGCGAATGCAATCATTGCTTCATTAAAAGAAAACGCGGTTACACATGAAGAAATGGGTATGTACTGGAAGGATATCCGCAGCGGATATTACTGGTACCAGGCGCCTGTAGAAACACAATCATTATTGATTGAAGCATTCGGTGAAATAACAAAAGACAGCCAGGCGGTAAATGATATGAAGCTTTGGTTGCTGAAACAAAAGCAAACGCAGCATTGGGGCAATACAAAAGCAACCGCCGAAGCTTGTTATGCTTTGCTCCTGCAGGGCAGCGACTGGCTGGCAAATGAACCGCAGGTATCTGTTACGCTGGGAAAAACAACCGTATCCAATACCGGCAATAGTGAAGCCGGTACAGGCTATTTCAAAACAAGTATTCCTGCAGCAGATATTAAACCTGAAATGGGCAATATAAAAGTGGTGGTTAGCTCTTCCGCCAAACAAACATCAGGGACTTGGGGTGCGGTATACTGGCAATACTTTGAAGACCTTGACAAGATCACACCGCCCTCCGGAGAAACAATGCCTTTGCAATTAAAGAAGCAATTATTCATACAGAAGCATACAGACCGCGGACCGGTGCTGGAGCCTGTAAATAATAATGCCCATCTTAAAGTTGGCGATAAATTAATTGTTCGTATAGCATTGCGTGCAGACCGCGATATGGAGTATGTGCATATGAAAGACATGAGAGCAGCAGGAACAGAGCCGGTGAATGTATTAAGCTCCTACAAATGGCAGGGAGGCCTGGGTTATTACGAAAGCACAAAAGACGCATCAACCAATTTCTTCTTCAACTGGTTATCAAAAGGTACTTACGTTTTTGAATACCCGCTTTTTGTAACCCATGAAGGAAATTTTTCTTCAGGTGTTGCAACTATACAATGCATGTATGCACCCGAGTTTATTTCGCATTCGGAAGGGGTGAGGATTATGGTGAAATGAGTTGAGGGCGGTGAGCTATGAGCATTCTGAAGTAGGAGTGATTTTAATGCTGCTATCAGCATTAAAGCAGGTGTGTGGTTGCTCAAATACTTAATCGTCATTGTGCGGCAAACAATCTAAGGTTCATTATAGGAGTTTACTTCATCCGCCACAAGATGCCTGGTAAAAAACTGCTCAGTCCCTCAGCCATAATACTATCAGTACCATGGCAACCTGTGCCGATTGCTCATTGCTGACCGCTGATAGCTGACTGCTCACAGCTCACCGCCCTTTACCAAACATCAACAGCTTCTGTAAGCAATAACACTTATCCGGCAAAAACTCCTGAAAATCGAACAAAGAAATACTGCCGGCGAATAAAGTTTCAAAGCGGGTAAATCCGCAGCATCTTTACATCATCAACACAACAACGAGAAATAAAAAGATTAGGATACAGGATCAAGATCACAGGTTGTAACAGGTACAACCTGCACACAGGTCACAGAATAGACAGCCAGGTCATGGGCAAACTTTTTATCCCTAAGCCCCACTGGTTTCACTGGGAAGATAGCCGGTCGAAAGACTGGCTTTTTTTATTTTACTATCTGCTGTCAGGGTTGCAGCCAGGTTTACAACCGGCACTAAAGCGTACAATTAATCAGCCAGTGGCTGTCTTTAACATCAATTACTCCTAAGCAAAAACACTTATCGTCAATAAAACACTCAAAATCGAATAAGTAGATACTACTACCGAATAAAGTTCCGATCCGCATAAAATCGCCGCATCTTTACATCATCAACACGAGAACAAAAAATTAGGATAAGGATCAAAAGGTTGTTAGGTGGTCAACCCTAAAAAACCACCGGGATTGTTCAATCCTTGCTAAGCCAGAGTATAACACCTACTCAAAAACACAAGCATAATTATTGGATAACAGAGCCGGTACATTACCGGCTTTTTGTTTTTAATCAATAACTCCCTTCTTCCAGCTTCACTTTTCCCTTAAAAGTCCAGAAAACAAATGTAGTATAGGTGAGCACTATCGGCACGCCAATAGCAGCAAAAGTAAGCATGATGCCAAGCGATTTTTCTGAGGCTGAGGCATTATACACTGTCAAATGATAACTGGGATCAGCAGTTGATAAAACCATATTCGGATATAACTCTACCGCAACGATGATCAATAATAAACCTATAGCAACAGCAGATGAAATAAACGCGTAACGGTATTTTCTTTTGGTGATCTGCCGGGTAATGTTCGCTATACTCAATACCATCAACACAGGTATTACAAACATCCAGGGATTTGCTTCAATAGTATGCCTGAGGTGTGGTACATATAACAGCGTATAAAAACTAAGAAGCAATATGCATATAGCGAAAAAGATGGTTGTATTCTTTACCAATACGGTAAGCTTTGCATACAGCCGGTTCTCTGTTTTCATCACAAGGTATATCGCGCCATGCATCATAAACAATGCAACGGTTGTTATACCAACCATTACCGAATATGGGTTCAGAAAATACAATAAGGTGCCGGTAAAATTTCCTTCGGCGTCTATAGGTATGCCTAATAAAATATTTCCTAACACAACACCAAGTAAAAAAGCAATAATGGTACTTGATACCGAATAGCTGATATCCCACATTCTGCGCCACCACAGCATTGGTTCTTTACTCCTGAATTCAATAGATACCGCACGAAAAATCAGCATGCATAAAAACAGCATGAACGGCACATAAAACGCGGAGAACACCGAAGCATATACTTTAGGAAACCCTGCAAATAAGGCACCGCCTCCAATTACCAGCCATACTTCATTACCATCCCATATAGGCCCGATGGCATTCAGTGCTATTCTTCTGCTCTGTTCTTTATTGAAGAAAAGGTGCAAAGCGCCTGCACCTAAATCAAATCCATCCAATATTGCATAACCGGTAAATACCGCGCCGATCACTAAAAACCATAAAGTGGGATAATCTATACCTAAAAAAGTAGCCATAATCAAATTGGAGATTTGATATTTTAAATTTGAAATTTTCCTGCCATGTTATTTTCCAAACTCGTCAGCCATAGCTTTATGCAGCGGGCTGTGCTCTTCATCTTTGTCATCATCTCCAGCTTTATAAAATGGGCCATGTTGTATTTTCCTGTTTAGTAAAAACACAAAAAGCGAAAATAACAGTATATACACCACTGTAAACATGATCAGCGAAAACATCACCTGGTTTGCAGTAACCGCTTTCGATAATGCATCAGAAGTACGCAACAGCCCATATACTACCCAGGGTTGCCGGCCGGTTTCTGCGGCAAACCATCCTGCCTGGTTAGCTAACTGTGGCAATAAAACACCCCATAAAAAAACATACATCATCCATTTTTTATCAAACAGCGTTCCTTTCCATAAAAGATAACCTGCATATAATGATAAAGCAATAAAAAACATACCAATGGTGATCATCAGGTGGTAGGTTTGAAAAACAGTATTGGGAGAATTCGGGCGATCTTCCGGTTTAAAACTTTTTAAACCTTTTACAGGTGCATCAAAGTCCTGGTGCACAAGAAAGCTTAAGCCGCCGGGTATTTTTATACCTGAAGTTGTTTCATTTTTTTTATCAACATAACCTACCACATACATATCCGCTTTGGCAAGTGTATCAAAATGTCCTTCCATTGCCGCCAGCTTTGCAGGTTGGTATACCGCAACTATATCTGCAGAACGGTGACCAATGAATAACTGGAGCATCGAAGAAACAGCAAACACCCAAAATGCAGGTTTGAAAGATTTAACCGCAAACTCAACATATCTTTTCTTTATGATATAATAAGCACTTATGCTGAGCACAAGAAATGCACCTGCAATAAAAGCGCCTACCCATACATGTAATATCCTGTCAACAGATGAAGGATTAAATACCATTGCCCAGAAATCAGTGATCTCCGCCCTGGCATCCAAGCCCTCTCCAACTATATGGTAACCCGCAGGTGTTTGCTGCCAGGAGTTTGCCACAACAATCCATATAGCCGAAAACATGGAACCAAGTGTTACCATTACCGTAGCAAAAAAATGTACGCCTTTGCTCACCCTGTTCCAACCGAATAATAGTATGCCTAAAAAACCAGACTCCAGGGCAAAAGCGAAAATACCTTCAGCAGCAAGTGCACTCCCAAAAATATCGCCAACATACTTCGAGTATACTGCCCAGTTGGTTCCGAATTCAAATTCCATTACTATACCTGTAGCCACTCCTATACCAAATATCAATGCGAATATTTTTGTATAGAACCTGGTCATGGTTTCAAATAGCTTATTCCCTGTTTTCAGGTATATACCTTCAAACAACACCATTACCAAACCAAGGCCAATACTTAATGGAGGATAGATATAATGAAAGGAAATAGTAAGTGCGAATTGTACCCGGGATAATGTTTCTACATCCATGACAAAATATTATTGCAGAAGAAATAGAATTACCCAAAGATACGCAGCAAAATGATAACATCAGATCGTAGGGTGCATTTCATTGCACACTAACATCAGTAAAAAAATTACACTTCAACACCTGGTGATTTCTGAGTAAATTACGATGCACTTAAAAAATCAACATGAAGAAAATGCTATTACTGGTATTTATCTGTACCGGGTTAAATGTCTCAGCGCAAAAGCTCAGCGCAACCGAAAAGAAAATCCTTGATGCAGTTAATAAACAACTCCCGCAAACATTTAAAACGCTTGAAGAGATCGTGAATATCAACAGCGGGACTATGAATGTAGCAGGTGTAAGAGCAAGTGGTGAAATATTAAGAACTGCTTTTGAAAAAATAGGATTTGTTGCAGAGTGGATAAAAATGCCGGACTCAATAAAAACCGCAGGACATTTAGTTGCTACCAAAAAAGGAGGAAAAGGAAAAAAGATATTGATGCTTGCTCACCTGGATACGGTTTTTGAGCCTGATATGCCATCAAATCCATTCAGGATTATAAATGATTCTACGGCAACAGGACAAGGTATCCTTGATGATAAAGGCGGCGCTGTACTTGTATTAGCTGCATTAGAGGCCATGCACCAGGCAGGTGCATTGAAAGATGCCAATATAACTGTATACCTTACCGGCGATGAAGAAATTGGTGGTATGCCTTCTGTAGTTACAAGAGCAGATGTGATTGAAAAAGCAAAACAACATGATGTAGCACTGAGTTTTGAAGGCGGGCAGATCAATAAAGTAACCACCACAAGACGCGGCGCTGATAACTGGAGATTATTTGTATATGGCAAACAGGCACATTCCTCAGGTGTGTTCAGTGAAAAAGCAGGCTTTGGCGCTATATACGAAGCGGTGCGCATTGTGGATTCTTTCCGCACAGGGTTGAGCGCAATACCATATTTGACATTTAATCCCGGTGTATTTGCAGGAGGCACAACGGTTATTGATTCTGTGGATAACGTAAAAGTATATGGCAAGGATAATATTATTGCCTCTAAAACTACGGTTATGGGTGATGTTAGGTTTTTAGGAGAAAAGCAACGCGCTGAAGTACGCACATTAATGAGGAATATTGTAATGAATAATAATCTCAATGGCACAAGTGCTGAAATAGTATTCAATGATGGCATACCATCTATGGGACCGAAAGAGGGCAACAAAAAACTCTTTTTAGAGATCAACAAAGTAAACGCAGATATGGGATTGGGTGCGGTATTGGAGAATGATCCGATGGAACGCGGCGCAGGCGATATTTCCTTTATTGCAGATTTTATTCCCTGCATTGACGGATTAGGACCATCAGGAACAGGTTCACATGCCCCCGGGGAAACCATGAATACAAAACAATACCCGCTGCTTATTCAGCGTGCAGCCGTTTTTATTTACAGGCTTGGTATAAAAAAGGATTTATAAGAGAAGGAATGCAGGAGGGATAAAGAGAAGAGAAGCTTAATGCTGGTAGAAATACCATGTCATAAATGTAGCAAGCAGTATGAAAAAAATCCATTTCCACAGCCCGGTATTGGTATTATCCTGGGCATAAGCGGCACCATCTGTGGGATGAATATTTTGAGGTACAAGTGTTGTCTTCAAAAAAGACAAAAAATCATAAAAGCCTTCCTGAACAATACGGCTTGATTTACTGTCAGCCTCAGGCTTTATGGCTTCAAGGCTTATGGTTGTGAGGTTTTCAGTTTCTTTGCGGAGTGTAACCGAAATCATGATGATCTGGAAAGATTTCACCCAGCCAAGTACAAACGAATTACCGGAAATGTGCTGGATAGGTGTGCCGGAAATATTGGGATCATTTTCCAGGATGCCATTAATCGTTTCTTTCACAGCATCTACACCCTGATCTACCTTCACCGTTGTTTTTATCGCCGCAGGCTGTATATTAATGTCATTCATAGCAAATGGTTTTAATTACTAATGCAATGACCTTGCCATAATGCTTTTTTTTAATCATATTGTATGATTTTTCTATGCAAATGCTGCTTTTTAACTCAAATAACCCGGACCTTTTGTCTGTCTTTTTTAAGGGTATTAAAAAAAATCACCTGCCCACCGCTTACCATTTGCAAAATTTTGATTTAGACCTCGTGTTTTATCTATTTTTTTCAATTTGCTATACTATTTACAAAGATTTTCAGTTATACCAATTATGTGATCTACTATAACTTATAAACAAAGTATCATGGGCAGTTTAAAAGCTTTAGAAGTTGAATTTCCTTCCGTAGTAATGGAACTACTCCATCTCCGCATTAAAGAAAAAGAAGATGTTACCAACCCGGTTTTTGAATACAGCATTACAGATACTGAAAAAAAAGTATGCAGAAAAGGCAAATTCAATGGCTTTGAAGTGCAATTAAGAGTAGCTCACCTTAACAGTGGAAAGTATTTCTTCAATTTAAACATAACCAACGGGCAGAGTGTGGTATATACTTTTGAAAAACGCCCCCGTCTTGGTAATGACATGATCGAGTTTTTAGCTTCCTGAGCTTAAGGCAGCGTTTTAAAATCAACACCCGGGATCTGCATATTTGCTTTGCGCAAAAACAAAGATTTATAGGGAGTAAATCCGGCAAAAAAGCCACAATTTTTTAAATAGAATCTCCCGTTTTCAACTCCGCCTGCATAATCCATCCGGTACTTTTTAGCTGCAGTATTATCATAAGTAAACACGGCATTTACCAGTTCAAACCAAGTGCCCCTTTCATCACACACCCACTGATTTCCGAATAATACTTCTCTTGTTTTATTGCCCTGCTCAGGTATAAAGTTCTCCAGGAATGAATGAAACCTCCTGAGGTAAGTATTTGTTTTGGGTCGTTTAAAAGAAGCGATCAATAACCATTCTCCCCTTTCCGGAGCAAAAAAATAAGCAGTGTAAATGGTGCTCCCGTTTCTGTCAGGCTGTCCGCGAAGTAAAAATTTATATGTTACGCCCGCCTTCCAGTTATAACGCAAATAGCTCTGCCCGCCCGAACCTTCATTACCAAACTCACCGGTATGCACCCCCTCACCTTTTTTTAGCAGGGTTATGCGCATATCCTGCGGAATGCTTTTGGGATCATCCGTTGAAAATGGGCTCCATACCGAAAACAATATTCTCCGCTCTGATGCTGAATTCACCTGTATACCAAAATATCCCTCACCAAAACCATTGGCCATATAGTAAGAACCTACCACATCCTGGTTTTCAGGAACGGTAATTTCATTATAAAACCACTCAGCTTTTATGCTGTCTGCAAAAGGATAATTCAGATGCACTGAAGGTCCCCTCCTGCCCCAGTAAAAAAAATTTCCCTCATTGTTTTTTACAAAAGTTGTATGCTCATTGATAGCAGTACCGCTTAATTCAAATGCCGATATATCCGCAAAATATGCTCCTTTCTTTTGCTTGCCGCTTACAGCAATTTTAATATAACCGGTATCCTTTATTTCAAATGTTCCCGCATCATAAACCTTAAAGGCTGTTCCTTTTACCGTTATATTTTTACTACTACCGGCAACGCTTAAGCGCAAAACACTTGCCTTATCTGTTTTTGCATTTATTCCTATTTTCAGGCTGCCGGTTTTATTTACTCTTATATAAGTTTCAAAACCTGTTTCCTGCTGCGTCCAGTGCTGTATTCCTTTATTGCTGATAAGATTGTTATCTTCATCACACTGTATGCACCATGTATTACCTCCTGCAGGTACAGATATAGTAGTATCGCTATGATCAAAAGGAGCAGGCAAAGCGGCTGCATGCATAATAAAAGCATTCATCAATAAAACAATCATATAACCTTTCATTATCAACTTTTTTGAAGACAGGTAAATCTAAATATAAATTAACACTACAATTCAGGCAAACGTTTGTGCTATTTTAGCAATGGGCTTTGCATAACAATTATTTTACAGAACTTGCATCAATCATTAAAAAAACCAGTATGAGTACGAACCGCAGGAAATTTATCCGCAATATTTCTTTGGGTGCCGGGGCAGTTGCGACAGCTCCATCGCTTGCTAACGCATTTGGTGCTGCTACCGATGAGCAAATCGCCAGATCGAAGGATTTTGAAAAAAGTAAACAACGCTTCAATATGTGCGGCTATGCTGCGCCAAAACTGGATGTTGTTCGTGTGGGTGTTATTGGTTTAGGTATGAGAGGAGGTGATGCTGTAGGCCGCTTAAGCTATATTGACGGGCTGGAAATAACAGCGCTTTGTGATAAATATCCTGACAGGGTTACTGCGGCTCAAAAAACATTAGAAAAAAGAGGCAGACCAAAAGCCAAAGAATATAGTGGTGAAGAAGGCTGGAAAGCATTATGTGAGAGTAAGGATGTGGATTTAATATATACACCTACTCCCTGGAGCCTGCATGCGCCTATTGCTATTTACGCGATGAAAAACGGCAAACATGCAGCTACCGAAGTGAATGCCGGCTTAACCATTGATGAATGCTGGCAATTGGTGGAAACTTCTGAAGCAACAAAGAAGCATATGATGATGCTTGAAAACTGTTGCTACGATTTTTTTGAATTGCTCACCCTGAATATGGCCCGCAACGGTTTGTTCGGCGAGCTGATCCATGCAGAAGGTGCTTACCTGCACGATCTGAGTAAAGGTTGGCTGTTTAACAAAAAGGCTTATGCCGATATGTGGAGGCTCAAAGAAAACTATAAACATAACGGTAACCTATACCCTACACACGGGCTTGGTCCCATTTCACAGTGCCTGAATATAAACCGTGGTGACAAGATGGATTATATGACCAGCATGAGCACCAACGATTTTACACTGAATAATCTTGCCAAAGAAATGGCAGCGAAAGATGATTTCTTTGCTGAATTTGTTGATAAACCTTACCGCGGTAACCTTAACACTACCGTTATACGTACCAATAAAGGTAAAACAATGATGCTGCAGCATGATGTATCAACGCTTCGTCCTTATTCACGCATTCATTTGCTGAGCGGCACAAAAGGCATTGCACAAAAATACCCTGACCCTGAGCGTATAGCATTTGGTCATGCATGGGTTAAAAAAGAGGAGCTTGACGCATTATATGAAAAGTACACTCCCCCAATTGTGAAACATATAGGTAGTATAGCCAAAGAAGTTGGCGGGCATGGCGGTATGGATTTTATTATGGACTGGCGCCTGATTGATTGCCTGCGCAATGGCTTACCGCTTGATCAGGATGTATACGATGCGGCGGCGTGGAGTTGCATACTTCCGTTAAGCGGCGCGTCAATAGCTAAAAAATCTTCTTCTGTTGAAATTCCGGATTTTACAAGAGGCGCATGGAGAACCAATAAACCTATTGATCTTACATTAGATGGAGGCGGGAATACAGGCGTAAGGAAATAAACGGTAATAATTTATTATAATAAAAAACGGGGGATCACTAACCCGTACATTAAAGCAATTTATAAAACATATATTGTTACTCCGGATCATCCTGGGGCATTCCAGATTTTAGCTGAATATCAGTTTATTCTCACTCCTTTCCCCCTCTCTAAGAGTGGAACAAATGGCGTAAAATTTGGAATGCACCCAATTATCCTGCCTCTATGTCTCTGCCGGATGATATACTTCTAAATCATCAATCAGTAAAAAGTACCATTCATTCCATAAATTGTATCACTTATTCAACAGCCATCAAACATACCTTTGCATAACGAATGAGTGAGTTATGACAAAAGAAAAAATTCCTGTATACGATATCTGCAGCCTTCAGGATGAACATGGGGTACAGGATGATTTTCTTGCTGATCGCTTTTCAGATTACCTGGAAAAGCATTATAGCCACCTGCATTCTCCTCATCGCCATTCCTTTTTTCATCTTGTGCTTTTCACAAAAGGAAAAGGGGAGCATACAATAGATTTTCATACATACCCGGTAAAAGCTTTGCAATTATATTGTATGGTTCCGGGGCAGGTACATAGCTGGCATTTTACAGGAACTACGGATGGTTATATCATTAATTTTTCAGATCGGTTCTTTAAATCTTTCCTGTTAAACCCTCATTACATTGAAAGATTTTCATTTTTCAGTGGTATAAGCAATGAAGGAATCATTCAAATTCCTTCATCTTCAAAAGACACAGTGACAGGATTGTTTGAATCAATCATCAGCACAGCAAAGGAAACACGTGAACAGAGAGATATGGACAAAATAAGAATATTGCTTCTGCAATTGTTTATACTGCTGGAAGAGAAAACACCGGTGTTATTAAACAAATCAATACCACAGCAAAAAATGATGTTGCTGCGTAACCTCAGAAAACTGATAGAAGATAATTACAAATACATGAGGCTTCCAAAGCAATATGCAGAATTATTGTATGTAACCCCAAACCATCTTAATGCGCTGTGCCAGGACTTAATAGGCAAAACCGCTGGTGAATTAATAAGGGAACGGGTACTGCTTGAAGCCAAACGATTACTTACAAATGTAAATATTACAGCTGCTGAAATAGCATACGAATTAAATTTCCAGGATAACTCTTATTTCAGTCGCTTCTTTAAAAAATATTCAGGATATACACCGGAAGCATTCAGGAAACAATTCGACATAAAAAAATAATTTATATGGACCTAATAGAAATAACAGGAGTAAAATCTTCTGCAGAAAAGCCTATGCCGGCAATAATGAGTATTGCAAAATGCAAATGCCCAAGGTGCAGGCAGGGGAACATGTTTGTTGATAAAAATCCTTATCATTTAAAGCATACCATGCAGATGCATGAAACATGCCCTGTATGCGGGCAGGCTTTTAACCTGGAAGTTGGATTTTACTATGGATCTGGCTACAGCAGTTACGCTATCTCGATTGCTGTAAGCGTTTTTTCATTTGTGGTGTATGCATTAACAGTAGGAATGAGTATTAATGATTATCGCTTCTTATACTGGATAATTATTAATGCTATTCTGTTAGTAGCGCTACAACCCATCATCATGCGTGTTGCAAGGAGTATGTGGCTTGCACTATTTGTTTCTTACGATAGTAACTGGCGCCACAATAAGGCTGATGTTCCGGAACGCACCAATGATACACAAAAAAATAACTGGTAAATATTCATCCTCAAAAACATCGATAATATGAGTTTATTTTTAGGAGATACGGCTCCTGATTTTAAAGCTGTAACCACAGAAGGCATTATTAATTTCCATCAATACCTCGGTAACAGTTGGGGGGTACTGCTCTCCCACCCTGCCGATTATACGCCTGTTTGCACAACAGAAATCGGGAGAACAGCACAGTTAAGCAATGCATTTAAAAGCAGGAATGTAAAAGTATTGGTAGTAAGCGTTGACAATATTGAGGATCATTACGGCTGGGCAAATGATATCAACAGGCTTTCGCAAACTGAAATTGATTTTCCTTTAATAGCCGACCAGGACAGAAAAGTAGCCGGGTTATATGATATGATTCATCCCAATGCATCATCCACTGCAACTGTTCGTTCTGTTTTTATTATTGACCCTGATAAAAAAATAAGGCTCACACTTACCTATCCTGCATCAACCGGAAGAAATTTTGATGAAATTCTTCGTGTAATAGATGAATTACAAAAAATACCAGAGGCCAATGCTTCATAGGGATCCTATACAGAAAAAACTTTTTATTTCCTGATTATCTTTTTAACCTCTACCCTGTCTTTAAATACCGCTCTTACAATATACATGCCCGGCGGCTGTGCTGTAAGATCAATGGTATAAAGATTAAGCGCAGCACCTGAAGTATTTATATTCCGGATGAGTTGCCCGGTAACAGTGTAAACCTGTATTGCCTGCAATTTTTCCGGAGCCGGGTAAAATTGCACATATACTATGCCGGCAGTAGGGTTAGGTGTTACCATAAACCCTTTTGCTTTTAGGTTAGGATTAACCGTAACAGTAAACACATTTACATCATCAATGTAAATATTGCTTTGATTGTAATTGCTGATACGAAAAGCAAGCAACACATTGCCTTTATCGATATAACCAAGAAGATTTACAGTGTCTTTACGCCATTCAGTAATTGAGGAATTGAAACCAGCCACAACTGTATTTTTTGTATACAGCGAAGCACCGTATTGTTTATACAGGGATTGATAGGTTACGCCACAGTTCTGGCTCAGCAATACTTCCAAAGTATCAACAGGCGATTGCACAACAGTACTCACCGCAGGTGCAGCCGCTATATTAAAAGTAAGGTATGCGGAATCCACACCGGAAAAATATGTTTCAGGCAAATGTAGTAAAGCCTTCTGCCCGCTGCCATAGGCATCCATTGTTTTCTGCATGCTTGTTTTGCCCGTACTTGCAACACCGCCCGATTTTTGCCAGCCTTTGATGTTCTCATTGGTTAATATATCCCATCCCTGCGGCAAAGTGCCATCACCTTCAAAGCTTTCTTCAATATTGGTAACAGGTGTATAATATAATATTGCTTTTGATAAAATGTCATTTGCAGTATCCTCATCCGCCTTGCCGTTAGGCATAGACAGCTTTATTAATAATGTATAATCACCCTGCTCAATTGGATACTGTGGTAAGCGTATTGAGGTGGTATCCCATGAAGCAAGATTGCCCGTCCAGTTGTATATATCTTTTACCTCACCGTTAAGTATAACCGAAATATTTAACGCAGTTAATGTTTCACTGCCTTTGTTTCTTATGCTTATTAAAGGGGAATATGAAGGAGAGCATAAACGCTGGTCTGGTTCATATAATCCTGTCAATGCCGCATCATAATCATATAAACTTACAGGTATGCATCCCTCTGAGTTTAATAAAGATGAGCGATAGGTCAATAGCGCCGATTCCATTCTTTCAACCTGCTCTGTAGTAAACATGATGAGGCAGGCATCATAACTGTAATCCATATAATTCTGGTACATTATTCCATTACCGCCTGAAGTACAGCGATCTGTTTTAATACCCGAGCTGCAACCGGTACTTGAATTAGCCTGGTTGGGTGTGTCATCCACATAATCAGTGCCGGTACAGGCACCATCATCATCTCCCCAAATATGATAGAGGTTAAAATAATGCCCTGTTTCGTGACATAATGTTTTACCGGTATTATAATTGGTATAGCTTCCTCCGGGCAGCGATCTGTAATCAATCACTACACCCTGCGCGTCTGCATCCCCATCTTCCGGAAATGTGGCATAACCTAAAAGACTATTATTCAACCTGCATATCCATACGTTGTAATAGCTATCTGGATCCCAGCTGTCTTTTCCTCCTGAACTTATATACTTTACTTTATCATCATAAGTAAATGAAGTTGCTGAGGTTGTTGTCCTGGTAATACCGGTTGAAGGAGCGCCATCAGGCGTACGTTGTGCAAGGCAAAACCTTATCCTGGATTTTGCAAACAAGGGTTTAAACCATGAAGGAACAGAAGAACTGTCTGCATCGGTTCCTGAAAATGCATTGTTCAGCTTTTCAAGCTGTGCCTGAACCTGGGCATCAGTAACAGCAGAAGGATCACTCAATACAATATGGAAAACTACCGGTATGGTATAGGTTATTTCAGCATCGCCTTCTCTTTGGGATGCGGCGTTCCTCTGCTGCAAACGCAGGTTGAAATTATCACGGTTTTGTTCAAATTTTTTCCGGAATGAGCTGTTATTTTCAAACAAAGAATCAAGCCTGGGCATGGTAGCGCAATGGTCCTGCGCCTTCAATCCTGATGCACAAACAAAAAATATAAGTACACTGATATAGTGTATAAAGCGGCATTTCATTAACATGTTTGTTTATACGATGAAATAACTAAAAGGGATTGTTACTGGTTTGGTAAAATGTATTTTCAGATGTAAACAATCTACCAACGTAGTTTTTTAATGTACATACTTTAAGTTTGTCGCCAACCATGGAGTGCGCAATGGGCGGCGCTTCACCGCCCACTTTCAGCACGGAGGCCTGAAATGCACCCATCAATTATATTTCCGGTTCTTTATGCAGATCCATGTACAACGCAGTAATGTTGTTTCTGCTAGTACAAAAGAAAAACATGTTTTGCTCAACAATAAGTTGAACCGGGAGCGATTGACATCTGTTAACAGTTATCGGATTACAGCTATCAATGACTAAGTACATACACTCACTCGCATAAATGGTTAAACGAAGTATTGACAGCATACACAATTCGCATTATAAATCACCGTTCATTTGCTGCCCGTATATATTCATAACCGGGTAAACATTTTTAATACTAAACCCTTTTTCATGAAATTTCGTTTTGAAATCCGCTATCTTATTTTATTGTTTTCTTTAAGCTTTTTCTTTTCCTGTAAAAAAGATGATAATCCATCACCTTCAGCTCCCGAACCTACATTGTTCGAAAAAGTACAGGGAAAATGGATTGCAGATATTGAACTTCCGGCAAGGATCAGCAAGCCTTCGGGTAGCGGAACATTATTACAGCCTTCAAAAAAAGTGCAGGATATTGGCTATATCACATCCGTAGAATTTTTTAATGACAGCAGTTATATACTCACCTTTAATTACTATTCTGCTTTTACTGATAAATTCAGCATCAAAGACAGCTCCTCATTTGAGCTAAAAAAATTTGGTACTATATCCGATTTAAAAGTTGCCGGCGATTCAATAAGCTTTAATTGCTCTTATTATGATATTCCTTTGACAGTCAAAGCGGCAAAAGTTTCTAATATTACCATAGACAACAATAAAAAATCTATTCTTAAATACTGGACACTGACTACAGAAGAAGACGGCGCTACCGTATATAATAATTGGGGCATTGAAACAGGTGAAGTAAATTTTTTCTTTTCTACTGCAGGCACTTTCTTAATGAAAATGACAAAAGACGACGATTATGTTTTAGCTTTTTCATATGGCTGGAACACATTTCAGCAAAAAGAGAACGCGTTACGTTTAATTTATGGACTATATACCGAAACAGGGAGCATATACAGCTATATGAAAATATTAGAGCTCACTGAAAGCAGGTTAAAAATGCAAATCATTGTTGTATCACCTGAATATGATGAAAACGAAAATGTTACAGGCGAAAAAGAGGTGGTGCAAAACACTTTTGTTCTTACGGCAAGCTAACTGCGTTAATTTTCTTGTTTACCCTACACACAGCCGGCAAATATTTCGCCGGCTGTTCTTCTATCAGACAGAACCTGTTTAAATATTTAAAAGCGCTTTATTAAACGACACTATGTTTCTAATCTGGCCTCCTCCAGGTCAAGCTCTCTTTCTCTCTCGCGGATCAGCTCTTCACTGTATTCTCCGGTATGACGAAACAGGTTTAATTCCCGCCTTCTTATATGTACTAATTCAATAAGCATTTGCCGGTACTTTGGAAGAAAATTTGTTTCCGCTTCATCAGCCTCTTCCTTTTCCAGCTTACGTTTGGCAACTTCAACCATGCGCTCATAACGGTCACGCACCCGCTTATAGGTTTCGTTTGTATTGGTTTCTTCCGAATAATTTGTATCAATGTACGACAGAACAGATTCTGCCAGATGAATGCGCAATGCCACTGCCTGCACTTTTTGCGATTCCTGGTCATTTGATTCTATTTTCAGCCACCTGACAATAGGCGTCAGGCTTAACCCCTGCAATACAAGTGTAAAAAGTATTACTACAAAAGTGATAAACAAAATAAGATTTCTATGCGGGAAGGAATGCCCTCCTAACATCAGTGGTATAGATAAAGCTGCTGCTAACGAAACAACACCTCTCATACCACTCCATCCAACAAGAAACACAGAACGCCAGCCTGGCACTGGTTCTTTCTTTCGTATGCTTTTAAATAAAACCCGTGGAAAATAAGCTCCGGGAAAAATCCATACCAATCTCACAACAATAGTAACTATACTGATGATTACAGCATAAAAAACAGCTTCCTGTATGGAATGACCATTTAATCCCTTAACTATTACAGGCAGTTCCAGTCCAATCAGAATAAAAACAATCCCATTCAGCATAAACGTGATCGTGTCCCACAAACTGTACACATTTAATCTGGAATCATAGCTGAATATATCCTGGGAGCGGTAAGATAAAAATAATCCTCCGCTCACTACAGCAAGCACGCCTGAGGCCTTAAAATGTTCGCCAACAATATACATAATGTAAGGAGAAATAAGCGTAATGCACGCATCAATAGCAGGTGTAGTAGGCAGGTAGCGATGAAGAAAATACAGTATATTGGCAATGGCCACACCTGTTAATATGCCCACCAAAACCACATAAAAGAAATTTTTAGCCGCATCAAGAAAAACAAAATCTCCTTTTGTAATAGCTGTTAATGCAAAGCTGAAAACGATAAGACTCGATGCATCATTGATCAGGCTTTCACCTTCCAGTATAGTAACTACTCTTTTGGGTATTCGAAGTCCCTGCAATACAGAAGTAGCCGCAATGGCATCCGGTGGCGAAATTATTCCTCCCAATAAAAAACCATAAGCCAGCGGAAAATCAGGGATCATAATATGCGATACCATTGCTATCAATGAAGAAGTGAATATTACAAGTCCAAAAGCAAGCAGGCTGATTGGCCGCCGCATTTTCCAGAACTCATGCCATGCCGTATTCCATGCAGCGGAATATAATAATGGAGGAAGAAAGATCAGAAAAACAAGTTCGGGCGCTATACTCATATTCGGCATGCCTGGTATAAGGCTTATAATTAAGCCGGCTATCACCAAAAATATGGGATAAGATATTTTCAGCTTATTGCTGAGCATAGTTAAAAGCGCCACAACAAAAAGCATTGACAGAATGAGTAGTATATTCTCAGGAGATAATAATTCTGCGTGATTCATAATAACATTTGAATTAAAAGACGTACAAAACTAATGTTGTTATAATTTCAGTAGCCATAATTTCTCTAACTTTATAAGCATGGAAAAAAACATCATCAAGAAATACAGCAATGGTGAAATAACAATAGTATGGCAACCATCAGTTTGCATACATTCTACCATATGCTGGAAACAGGCTACAGGATTGCCGGGTGTTTTTAACCCCAAAATCCGCCCTTGGATCAATATGGAAGGAGGAAGCAGCAAACAAATTGAAGCGCAGGTGAAACAATGCCCCAGCGGTGCTTTAAGTTTTTACTATAACAATAAAGAACAAGAGGACGGTAATATAACTACCGATACCAAAATTGAAGTAATGCCCGATGGTCCGTTACTCGTATATGGCAATATTATTATCAAGGACAGATCCGGTAATGAAACCCGAAAATCAAAAGTAACCGCGCTATGCCGTTGTGGGCATTCACTCAACAAACCTTATTGTGATGGTTCGCATATAAAACAATCATTCAAAGGGTAAAATTCAGCCAAACATTTTCTGTATCCCTTCTTTAAAAGATACAGGTTTATACCCCAATTCCTTTTCTGCTTTATCAATAATAAAGCCTGTTTTCAATGGCCGGCGGGCAGGTTGGGTAAACGTATCGGCAGTAACTTTTTCCATCAATGATTTATCAAGCCCGAAGTAATCTGCCACCTGCACAGCCATTTCATAAGGTGTAAATACTTCTTTGCCTGAAATATTAAAAATACCTTTAGCATTTTGTTGCGCTATTAATACTATGCCTCTGGAAAGATCTTCTACATAAGTAGGCGTTCTTACCTGGTCGTTCACCACTTTTATATGATTTCCTTTCTCAAGATTATCTTTAACCCAGGTTACCACATTGCTCCGTGTTCCGGAAAGAATATTTCCATACACCAGAACAGTACGTACTATAGCCCAGCTTGTTTTACTGCTTTGTATAATTTTTTCAGAAGCAAGTTTACTTTCACCATAATAATTAACCGGCGCGGGTGTATCATCTTCCCGGTAAGGTCCGTTATCTCCACTGAAAACAAAATCAGTTGATACATATATTAAATGAGCGCCCAATTTTTCAGCAACCCCTGTAATATTTTCCGTAGCGGTAATATTAATATCCCTGCATTCATCTTTATTCAGTTCGCAGGCATCCGGCTGGGCCATGGCTGCGGCATGAATAATAATTGCCGGTTTTACGGTTAATAAGTATTGCTGAACAGCTTCCTTATCCCGGATGTCAATAGACGCATAGGTATAATCCACCTCCTCATAGTCCGGCAGCCTGCCGGCGCCACGACTTGTTGCAAAAACCTCAAAACCCGCTTTTGCCATATCTCTTATTAAATACTGCCCTAATAATCCGTTTGCCCCGGTAATAACTACTTTTATTTTACTCATATATACATGCGAAAAGGCACAAATTACAAAATCATTAAACCTATAATCTAAAATTGGGAAATGATTGTAATTATGTATTTTTGGCGCTTCTTAAAAAGAGGTTATTTTCAAAAATTGCAATTGCCCTTTGAATGATTTTTAATCATTTGAGATAAGTTTTAAACGAATGAAAAAGAAAGTTACTAAAATCGGGGTATTAACTTCCGGCGGAGATGCACCGGGCATGAATGCAGCAATAAGAGCAGTAGTACGAACAGGTAATTATTACGGGCTTGAGGTATTTGGTATTGTACGCGGCTACCAGGGTATGATTGACAACGACATGTATAAAATGGAAAACCGCAGCGTTGCCAATATTATTCAGCGGGGAGGTACCATTTTAAAAACAGCCCGCTGCAAAGAATTTTTCGAGCCGGAAGGAAGAAAAAAAGCATATGAAAATTTAAAGAAATTAGGTATTAACGGGCTGGTAGTCATTGGTGGCGACGGCTCTTTTCGTGGCGCGCAAAAATTTTCCTCAGAATTTGATATTCCCTGTATAGGTTTACCCGGCACCATAGATAAAGATATGGCCGGCACTGATTTTACCATTGGTTTTGATACCGCTGTAAATACCGCTGTAGAAGCTATTGATAAAATACGCGATACCGCTGATGCCCACGACAGGCTGTTTATAATAGAAGTGATGGGGCGCGATTCCGGCTATATTGCACTGCATAGCGGTGTTGCCACCGGTGCGGAAAATATACTTATTCCCGAACATAAAACGGATATAGAAGAGCTCATCAGCTCATTACAGGAAAAGGAAAAAAGAAAAAAGCTGGTGAACCTTTTGGTGGTTGCAGAAGGCGATGACTTTGGCGGAGGAAACGAGGTAGCCAAACTGGTAAAACAAAAATTACCCAACGCCGATATTAAAGTGTGTATACTCGGTCACATTCAACGCGGAGGGGCGCCATCATGCCTCGACAGGTTGATTGCAAGCAGACTTGGATATGCAGCTGTTGAAACGCTTATACAGGGCGACAAAGTAAATACCATGATCGGTATTGTAAATAACCAATTGCATTATACACCCTTGGACCAGGCAGTAAAAGAAACACAAACCATCGATCCTGAATGGTTGAAAATTGTGAAGATACTGGCATCATAAACATGCGTTCCGAACCCTTTTAAAGATTTCAGATTTTAATATAAAAAAATAATATGTCGAAAAACATTTCTAAATATCTGCATGAAGACATGGATAAACAAGCTGGTCTTGAACATGCTTTTCATCGCACAAAAATTGTTGCAACGGTTGGACCTTCCTGTGATACATATGAAAAGTTGCTGGAACTTACCAAAGCCGGTGTAAACGTATTCCGTCTGAATTTTTCGCATGGCGATCATGCAGATAAACTGAAGATCATCAACCATATCCGCCAGATCAACTCCACCGAACCTTATAATATTTCCATACTTGGAGATTTACAGGGACCTAAATTAAGAGTGGGAGAAATTGAGGGTGGCTCAATGCCGCTGAAGCCCGGCGATATTCTCACTTTTACCAATGAAAAATGTGTTGGAACAAAAGAGAAGATATATGTATCTTATCCGGACCTTGCAAAAGATGTGGAAATTGGTAACAAAATTTTGATTGATGATGGTAAGATAGAAGTAAAGGTCGTAGATGTTACCAAAAGCAACGATGTAAAAGTAGAAGTTACCATGCCGGGTATTTTACTTCCTAAAAAAGGAGTAAACCTGCCTGACACTAAAATATCGCTTCCTGCCTTAACACCTAAAGATTTGGCTGACCTCGATTTTATGATTGAGCACAAAGTGGATTGGATAGCGCTTTCTTTTGTAAGAAGGGTTGATGACCTTAAAATTTTAAAAAGCATATTGCAGGAAAAAAAGAGCAAGAGCAAGGTGATGGCAAAAATAGAAATGCCTGAAGCGATTGTTAATCTGCGTGAAATTATCCTGGAATCTGACGGTGTGATGGTTGCCCGTGGCGATTTGGGTGTAGAGCTCCCCGTAGAGCAGGTACCATTAATACAAAAGGACATTGTGCGTAAGTGCATCCATCGCGGTAAGCCGGTAATTGTGGCTACGCAGATGATGGAAAGCATGATTGACCGTATTAAACCTAACCGAAGCGAAATTACCGATGTTGCCAATGCCGTTCTGGATGGCGCAGATGCAGTGATGCTGAGCGGTGAAACAGCAACAGGACAACACCCTGTGCTGGTGGTGGAAACCATGCGCAAAATCATTCTTGAAGTGGAAAGAAAAGAATATAACTATAACCGCGAGGATGATTTGAAACCACAACCCCGCTCCCCTTCTTTCCATAGTGATGCCATTTGTTATAATGCCTGTAAAATAGCACGGGATGTAAATGCCGAAGCCGTAATTGCAATGACACAAAGCGGTTATACTGCATGGGTGGTGAGCAGCTACAGACCAAAATCTTCTTTATATATTTTTACTAAAGAAAAAAGCCTTGTAAACCAGTTGAGCCTTAGCTGGGGTGTTCGTGCCTTTTTTTATGATGAAGAAGAAAATATTGACCAGATCATATATGATATGATACAGATTTTAAAAGGAAGAGGATTTCTTAAAACAGGCGACACTGTAGTAAATACCGGCAGCATACCTATACACCTGCATTTGCCTACAAACCTGCTTAAGATCACTAAAGTAGACTAAACCAAATAATACATAATATACAAAAGGGAACAGGCTGCTGTTTCCTTTTTTTATTGCATGCAACCATTGCATTTGCATGGCAGCATTTTTGTTGTTTATACGGTATATATTACCGTTATGAAGTGGCATACAGGCTGTTCAGGATTTTATTACAGGGAGTGGAGGGATATCTTTTACCCAAAAGGACTGGCGCAGAAAAACTGGTTTGCATACTATGCTGCTCATTATAATTCAATTGAGCTGAATGGAACCTTTTATAAAATACCGGCTGTAGAAAACCTGCGAAGGTGGCATGATGCCAGTCCGGAAAATTTCAGCTTTTGTGTAAAAGCACCCCGCCTTGTTACACATTATAAACAATTGAAAGATTGCGAAACTATACTGGACGAATTTTATAGTATTGTACAGAATGGATTGCAGGAAAAATCAGGGTTAATACTATTTCAGTTCCCACCTTCATTTTCTTATACAGATGAGCGGCTGCAACTCATCATTACAACATTACCGCGGGACTTTAAAAATGTAGTGGTTGAATTCCGCGATGCAGGTTGGTGGCAGAACGATGTATATAAAGTATTAAGCAATCATCATATTGTATTTTCCGGCATCAGCCACCCTTCATTGCCGGATGATGTTATTGTTAATAACAAAATTGCATACTATAGGTTTCATGGTGTGCCCAGACTGTATTACTCAAAATACGATGAGCAATTCATTAAAGCAATTGCAGATAAATTAACCAGGCACAAAGCACTGAAAGAGGTGTTCATCTACTTCAACAATACAGCCACGGCAGCAGCCATTGAAAATATCAACTGGCTTAACGCCTGGCTTAAAAAGCAAATTACTGCCGATAAGTGAAGTATTGCGTCAATATGAGGATTGCATTCTACAATATCGGAACCAACGGTATTTTATTACGCGGATCACTACCTGTATTTTAATGGCACAACTTTTTATATGTATCAGTTAAAACATGTATTATGGCAAAGTATTCAAAAAAAGCTCAAAGCAAAGTAAAAAGAGCAATGGAAGAAATGAAAGAAGGTACATTGCGCAGTGGTAAAAGCGGTAAAAAAGTAACCAATCCTAAACAAGCTATAGCCATAGGGCTTTCTGAAGCAAGAGAGGAAGGTGCAAAAGTTCCGAAGGCACCTGCAAAAAAGAAAGTTTCAAAAAAGGGAGCACCTAAAAAAGCAGCAAAGAAAACAGCGAAAAAGAAATAATAGCTGCCTTCAAAATGTAAGTTTTTAACATACTGTTCTCCTGAAACCGGCAGTTGTCCACCCTATGTGGAAAAAAATAAAGCAGTAATCTCCTTCCTGAAAGCGATATTTATTTGCGTAATGCCGCTACAATAAAAGCGGATTTCATTCGTCTTATAACTAACAGCTTTAGATCTTATGGAAGAAACCCGCGAAATATCGGCTTTAATGACCCTGATAGATGACCCTGACAAAGATGTGTTTGAAACCGTTAGCGACAGGATTATCAGCTATGGGAAACTTATTATTCCCAATCTTGAGCATTTATGGGAAAACACTCCTGACGAAAATGTGCAGGAAAAAATTGAGCTGCTCATTCACAGGCTGCACTACCAGGATTTGCAACAGGACTTTTCCGAATTTGCGAAATCGGGCTCACAGGACCTGATTGCCGGTGCATTACTCGTGTCGAGATACCAATACCCCGATCTTGTAAACACCAACGTTTACCAGGAAATAGAAAAGATCAGGCGCAATATATGGCTTGAGCTAAACAGCTATTTAACCGCACTGGAACAAATCAACATTTTAAACCGTATTCTATTTACCTACCATAAATATAAAGGTGTAGAAATATCTTACCAGCACCAGGAAGAGTTCTTACTAAATAAGGTTATTGAAACCAAAAGAGGCAATTCGATTATTAATGGTATTGTTTACCAGGTGCTTTGCCAAATGCTTGATATACCGGTTAAGGTAATTAAAATACCACGTCAATACCTGCTTGCATATTTCGACACTTCATATGAATATTTTAATCCGCAGAAAGAAACAACTACAGGTATTCATTTTTATATAGACCCGATGAACGGGCATATATACACTCAGAAAGATGTAGATAATTATTTCAAAAAAATATCGGTTCCGGAAAACCCTTTGTTTTTTAAACCTATGTCCAACAAAGCCATCATACAATTTTTATGCGAAGAGTTTTCCAAATGCTTTGAAGAAGCGTCTGTGCAATATAAACAAACAGAATTGCGCTCACTCGCAGGTATTCTTACATCTGTATAATACAATATGAACAGGAAGGTTTCACGATTGCTTACAGGTATAGCGCTATTGGTGATCGGTCTCCTGGTATGGCAATATTATCCCTCCACAAAGCAGCACAATAATGTTACTCATGATGAAGGCTTCAACAGGAATCTCATGCCCATCATCTATACTAAACATGCCAGATGCCGCATGGGCTGCAGGCATATTGATGAAGATGAAGTAAAACAAATTCTGCTTAACGGAAGAATCAATTATAAAAAAAGCCAGTTAAATTCTAAACCAGATCCCAAATACGCTTTAGAAGGCTACACCGCCGATAATCAACATGTGCGTATTATATTCGCACCTTCGCAGCGCGGCATGGTAGTAATTACCGTTATTGATGTAAATGAAGAATGGCAATGCGACTGTAAATAATATAAACGCATTATACAAATATAATGAAGCGACTCCTGTATAAATTTTTACTGCTATTGTATAACCTGTATGCACTGTTGCTTTTTATTATTTTAATGCTGGTCATTTTCCCTCTTGTAATCATCGCGTCATTTTTAAACCCTGTACTGAGCGGAAACATTATTTACCGGCTCTGTATGCTATGGGCAGATATATGGTTTCCGCTTGTTGGCATATTCCACAAAAATTATTATGAAACACCGCACAACAAAAAGAAGGCATACCTATTTGTGACCAACCATATCTCCTATCTTGACGCTGCTGTTATTGTGAAAACATTCAGGCAGGCGTTAAGACCATTAGGTAAAGTGGAAATGACAAAAGTGCCTGTATTCGGTTATATCTATAAAAATGCTATCGTAACCGTAGACCGGGATAATGCATCAGACAGATCGAACAGTGTAAAAAGATTGATCAGCGTTCTGCAAAGAGGTATATCTATCTTAATCTTCCCGGAAGGAACATTTAATGAAACCGGCAGACCGCTTAAATCATTTTATGATGGCGCCTTCCGCATTGCTATAGAAACGCAAACCCCTATTAAACCGGTTTTATTCCTGGATACCTATAACAGGATGCCATACAATGGAATATTAACGCTTAATCCCGGAAAAAACAGGTCCGTATTTTTAGAGGAGATTCCTGTTGAAGGATTAACCATTGAAGACCTCCCTGAACTAAAGCATAAAGTGTTTTCAGTGATGGAAGAAAAACTGGTAGTGTATAAAGCGGGCTGGATAAGGAGGTGAGGTTGTTTGGGGTTGGGGGTTGGGGATTTATGGTTTGTAGTTTGTGGTTTGTAGTTGTGCCGTTCTTCTACCTTACACCCTACACCTTTCTCCCTACGCCTTATAAAAAAATTCCACAGCCAGTTCATATCCCTTCAAACCTAATCCTGCTATAGTACCCCTGCTTTTAGCAGATACATGAGATATCTTTCTGAAGTCTTCTCTTGCATGCACATTGGAAATATGCACTTCTATTACCGGCGTTTTAATAGATGCTATGGCATCGCCAATAGCTACTGATGTGTGTGTGTAACCACCGGGATTCATAATAATACCATCATAGTCAAACCCAACCCTTTGCAGTTCATTGATCAGTTCTCCTTCTACATTACTTTGAAAATAGCTGAAGCTGATGCCGGGATATTTATTTTTCAGCGCTGAGAAGAATTGCTCAAAAGTCTGGCTACCGTATATGCCTGGTTCTCTTGTGCCAAGCAGGTTTAAATTAGGTCCGTTTATGATGGCTATTTTCATTTTTCAGTAGTTGAAAGTGGTGAGGTTTGTGGGTTGCGGGTTTCAGGTTGCAAGTTGCAGGTTTCAGGTTGCAAGTTACAGGTTACAATCAACAACTGTATATTCTCACGTTTCGCTATTGCCTATTCACTATTGTCTCGCCTTACACCCTACGGTACAGCTTGGCGATGTGGCCAAATTCCGTTGTCCGGTCGTCCATAGCCGCTGTCAAATTTATAAATAAATGTTTATTGTTAATGCTATTGCCCGGCGTAATTCACCAGAACTCTTGCGTGTAGGCAGTTCCGTAGGGTAGTAGTACAAATGTTGAGCATTAGCACCAATGCCCGGCAGATTTCTCCCCCGCGTAAGAGTGATTAAAGGATAATGCCCGTGTTGCTCGGTCGAAAGGACGGAAACCCTCCCCCGTCATTTCGAACCCGCCTCATGAAGCTTGCACTAAAAGTATGTTTCGGCGGGAGAGAAAACCGTTGGGCAGTAGTACAAAAGTTGAGCATATATTCGTGTTGCTCCGTCATACAGACAAAGCTGCTTGTTGGGCGTTCGGGATTTTTGCCAACTCCCTCCCCTACTTCTTCATCATTGCTATAAACTCATCAAACAGGTACCTGCTGTCGTGCGGGCCCGGTGTTGACTCAGGGTGATACTGTACGGAGAATGCAGGTTTACCTTTTATGCGGATACCTTCTATGGACTCATCATTCAGGTTCACATGCGTAATTTCAACCTTGTCAGATTTTCTTACAGCTTCGGGATCTACACCAAAACCATGATTTTGCGTAGTGATCTCGCTTCTGCCGGTAACCAGGTTTTTTACCGGGTGATTCAGTCCGCGGTGACCGTGGTGCATTTTAAAAGTAGGAATATCATTCGCCAATGCCAGCAACTGGTGACCAAGACAGATACCAAACAATGGCTTATCTTTTTGCAGAATTTCCTTTACTGTCTTTACAGCATAATCCATTGGGGCAGGGTCGCCCGGTCCATTTGAAATAAAATAACCATGTGGGTTAAAATCTTCTGTTTCTTTCAATGGCGTTTTTGCAGGATATACTCTTATATGTGCTCCTCTTTCAGCAAGGCTTGTCAATATATTTTTCTTTACACCAAAATCATATACAGCAATTCTTACAGGAGAATGGGGATTGCCTACTTCATATACTTCTTTTGTAGAAACGGTTGAAGCCAACTCAAGCCCATCCATTGAAGGCACTTTATCCAATTGCTTTTTCAATTCATTTACATCAGTTATTTCGGATGAAATAATGCAGTTCATTGCTCCTGCAGTGCGTATATGCGCCACCAGTGCGCGGGTATCAACCTGGTGGATGGCAACAATATTTTGTGACTCAAGATATTGCTGCAGGGAATTATCTGCCTGGAAACGACTGTACTTTTCCTCAAGATTGCGGGCTATCAGTCCCCTGATCTTCACTGAATTACTCTCTACATCCGCAGCTTTAACACCGTAGTTACCAACATGTACAGCATTCATTATAATTACCTGCCCATAATAGCTGGGATCGGTAAATACTTCCTGGTAACCCGTCATGCCGGTATTAAAACAGATTTCACCGGTAGTGGTACCAATTTTTCCAAATGCTTCACCACGAAATACATTTCCATCTTCAAGCAGGAGTATAGCTTCACGTTTTTGAGTATCAGGCATGTAAACAAAATTTCGCAAAGAAAAGCAATTTGAGCGGTTTTGCAAGTGGTTATTTGTGCACAGGTTATAATAACAACAAAAAAGGCAACACTAATCAGTGCTGCCTTTTAATTATCTGAAAATATTCTGCTATTCTGGCTTTGCTTCTTCAGCAGCTTCTGTTGCTGATGCTTCAGGTTTTACGTCAGCAGCAGTTTCTTCTTTCACTTCAGCTTTCTTTTTAGCTCCACCCGCACGGCGTGTACGCTTGGTTGTGCCGGCTGCAGCTTTTTCTGTGCCTTTACCGTATACTTCGTTAAAGTCAACCAGTTCAATTAAAGCTGTTTCAGCATTATCCCCCACACGTTTTCCTAATTTAATAATGCGTGTATAACCACCCGGGCGACCTGCAACCTTAGGTGCAATTACAGTAAATAATTCTTTTACTGCTTCTTTGTTGTTCAAAGCGCTGAACACCAAACGATGGTTATGGCTGATCTGCTCTTTGCTTTCATTCTTCTTTGTTTTGGTAATAAGCGGCTCAACATACACTCTTAAAGCTTTAGCTTTAGCAAGTGTAGTTACGATACGTTTGTTTACCAATAAAGCATTGGCAAGATTGCTTAAAAGCGCTTTTCTGTGCGACGCTGTTCTGCCAAGATTGTTGATTTTGTCTCCGTGACGCATGACGTTTTAAATTTGAGATTTGAGATTTCAAATTTGAAATTTCAAATCAGTTAATAATACCTGCTGTACCGTTGTCAGGGATTTACAGCCGGCTCTGCGCTTTCGCTGCAGATTATGTAAAAAATATAATTCCTTTTGTTTGCCAGGTTACAGGTTATAAGTTTGTTCCACGCTCACTATTCACTATTACCTATTCACCATTCACCCTTTTCCACTAAAACTCATCCTTATCCAATCCCAACTTCTGCAGATCCATTCCGAAGTGCAGGCTTCTTTCGCCCAACACCTGCTCAATTTCAGCCAGTGATTTCTGACCGAAGTTGCGGAATTTCATCAGGTCTTCCTGCTCGTATTGTACCAACTCGCTCAGGCTGTTGATCTTGGCAGCTTTTAAGCAGTTAAATGCACGAACGCTGAGGTCAAGATCTTCAAGCGGCGTTTTCAATACTTTACGTAACTGAAGTACCTGCTCATCAACCACATCATCTTTCTTCTCTTCTTTACTGTCAAATGTTATGTTTTCATCAGTAATGATCATCAAATGCTGAATGAGGATACGTGAAGCCTGTTTAACAGCTTCTTCAGGATGGATAGTACCATCTGTAGTTACATCCATCAACAGTTTTTCGTAATCCGTTCTTTGTTCAACACGGAAGTTTTCAATACCGTATTTTACATTTTTAATAGGAGTGAAAATGGCATCAGTAGGAATATATCCGAATGGTGCGTCTTTCACTTTATTATCTTCAGAAGGAACATAACCACGTCCTTTTCCGATAGTGATCTCTATATTCAGTTTAGCAGAAGGATCTAATGTGCAGATCAGCAATTCCGGATTCATTACCTGGAATGAACCGGTTGCTTCGCCGATATTGGCAGCAGTAAATTCGCTTTTTCCTTTTATAGAAATAGTGAGTTTTTCCTGGTTAATATCTGTATCCAATATTTTTTTGAAACGAACCTGTTTCAGGTTCAATATAATTTCTGTAACATCTTCAGTTACTCCTTTCAGAGTAGCGAACTCATGTTCAGCGCCTTCAATAAAAATTCCAATAATCGCATAACCTTCAAGAGAGTTCAATAAAACCCTGCGGAGTGAGTTACCGATAGTAACACCATAACCCGGCTCTAACGGACGGAATTCAAAAGATGCTTCAAATTCATTTGCTTTTTGAAGTATGATTTTGTCCGGCTTTTGGAAATTTAAAATGGCCATATTTAAATTTCAGTTTTAAGTTTTTATACCACCTAAGGCGGTACGCGTTAATAATAGAATCAACTATTGTGACTTCACTCTGTGTGAAGATGAAAATCATTATTTAGAATACAACTCTACGATAAGTTGTTCCTTAATATTTTCAGGAACACTTTCCCTTTCAGGATAAGTAATAAATGTACCTGTAAGTTCAGTTTCGTTCCAATCCAACCAGTTGAACTTAGGATTTTTACCACGTACCTGGCTTGTAACTGCAGTATTGCCGGCGCTCTTTTCTTTAAGACCGATAATATCGCCTGCTTTCAGTCTGAAAGAAGGAATATTTACCACTTCACCATTTACAGTTACATGTTTGTGCGCAACCAATTGTCTTGCTGCAGGACGTGAAGGAGCAATACCGAGACGGAAAACTGTATTATCCAATCTTGCTTCGAGCAATTTGATAAGGTTTTCACCGGTAACACCACCAAGACGCGATGCTTCTTCAAATGTTTTGCGGAACTGGCGCTCTAATAACCCGTAGGTATATTTAGCTTTTTGCTTTTCCTTTAACTGAAGTGCATATTCTCCCGGAGCTTTACGTTTCTTTGAAGGACCATGCTGGCCCGGAGGAAAACTGTTTTTGGTAAGGTATTTACCGTTACCGAGAATTGGTTCACCGAAAATGCGGGAAATTCTTGTTTTTGGGCCTGTGTAACGTGCCATAGTTATTTTTTTGATTTTTTAATTAAAGATGCCCGATCATTAAAAATCTAAAATCAATCGAACACCCGGTTATTAGTGAATGGGCAATAGTGAATTGTCAATGGTGAATAGTGAATCAAGCATATCATTGCCTATTCCCTGTTTCACCATTCACCATTGCTATACTCTTCTTTTCTTGGGAGGACGGCAACCATTATGAGGCAATGGGGTTACATCCTTAATCATATTTACTTCTATACCGCTGTTAGCAATAGCGCGGATAGCTCCTTCACGTCCTGCACCAGGCCCTTTCACATATACATCCACTCTCTTTAAACCAGCTTCCAGCGCAACTTTGGCTGCATCAGAAGCCGCCATTTGTGCAGCGTAAGGTGTATTCTTTTTAGAACCTTTAAAACCCATTTTACCGGCGCTGCTCCAACTGATCACCTGTCCGGTTTTGTTGGTTAAGCTTACAATAATATTATTGAAGCTTGCCGTTACGTGAGCATCTCCGTAGGAGTCAACTTTTACGATCCTTTTTTTAGCAGCGGCTTTTGCGCTGTTTTGCTGTGCTTTAGCCATAATACCTGAGGTAGTCTTTTAAATGTTTATTATACAAAAAACAAATTGCCCCTCCCCGGGAAGTAAACCGGATCCGGTGGCAATAAGTATATTATTACTTCTTGGTTGCCTTCTTCTTACCGGCAACTGTTTTGCGTTTACCTTTACGTGTACGTGAATTTGTACGGGTACGCTGTCCGCGAAGCGGTAATCCTTTACGGTGGCGTAAACCGCGGTAGCATGCAATATCAAGTAAGCGTTTGATGCTCATCTGAACTTCAGAACGCAGCTGACCTTCTACCTTAAATTCGTTGGTGATGATATTACGGATAGCATTCAACTCTTCATCATTCCACTGGTTTACTTTTTTATCTAAGCTGATACCAGCTTTATCTAATATGTACTGAGCAGTAGAACGTCCAATACCGAAAATATAGGTTAAACCTATTTCTCCTCTTTTGTTTTTTGGTAAATCAACACCGGCAATACGAGCCATATTTTTAATTTATAGTTTGTAGTTTATAGTTTGTTATTTGTAGTTTGTAGTTTGTAGTCTAGCGTTTTTAAAAACCATAAACTACAAACTATAAACCATAAACATTTCTATCCTTGTCTTTGTTTAAATCGGGGATTCTTTTTGTTGATAACAAACAACACGCCTTTTCTCCTCACGATCTTGCAATCTGCACTGCGTTTTTTAATGGATGCTCTTACTCTCATCTTATTTCGTTTTAACGTTATAATGTTATTATTTATACCTGAAAATGATCCGTCCTCTCGTCAGGTCGTAAGGGCTCATTTCAACGCCCACTTTATCGCCCGGCAAAATACGGATGTAATTCATTCTCATTTTCCCGGAGATGGTGGCCAGTATTTCGTGACCGTTTTCTAATTTCACCTTGAACATTGCATTGGACAAGGCTTCTAAAATTATTCCATCCTGTTTAATGAGTGTCTGTTTTGCCATACCGTTTTTGGGTGCGCAAAGATACGATTATATTGTTGATTATTACAAAAAAAGAGTAAATTTTCCCCACCTGATGGGGAAAACCTATGCATAACCGGAATTTTGCGGCTGCAAAGTTAAGACAATTCCAGGTGAAAATTGGTCATGGAGTGATAATGATTCTGTAATTGGTGTAAAAAGATCGGCCCTTTGATATCCCTATGTTCATCCCTGTAAATCAGGTGAATATGATCAGTATTGGCAGCATCGGGAAATTGCAGGATGAATGGTCCCTTTACAAAAGCCCTGCCGGTTCCCATTATTACAGGATCGCTGGATTCTATAAATCCTAATGTTGTAAGGCTGTCTATCGTAAAAAGTACCGGGCTGAGGTCCTCTGTATCATACCAAAATTCCTGGTCGCCATGAGAAACCAGCGCTTTTCGTTCTTCCCGGTCTACCTGTATTACTTCCCCGGTATTGATTACATCTTCAAAACGGGCGTTTACAATATCGCCGTTTTTAACTTCAGAAATTTTGATCATAATGGCAATGTTTAGCGTTTGTCATGGAAATGTAAGAAAAAAAAGGGAAATGTGGATCTACAAAGCCAGAATTATCAGCCTTTTAAATATCCCCCGCTGGCGGGGGAAATTTTTACTCCCCAAAGTAATTGTAAATGGGGTGGACAAAAATATACCTATTTGTGTTTTTCAACCCAATCTAACAAGTATACATGTACATAGGCTATATTATTCAGTATTTGAGCATCATCAAAACGTAGTACTGTAAAGCCGGCTCCTCCAGTTTTTTTTGGCGGGTTGCATCTTTTTCAGCAGCGCCATCCCACTGATGTGAAATGCCATCAACTTCAATGATGAGCATCAGTTCTTTGCACATAAAATCTGCAATATAGTTGAGCACAGGACGTTGACGCCTAAAATAAAATCCATTTAAATTACCCGCACGCAGTACATATTTCCATAAGCACGCTTCTGCCTTGGTCATTTGTTTGCGAAGCTTATTGGCATAAGGCTGTAGTTGTTTGTTATAATGGTGATTTTCATGGTTGCTCATAATATTCATATGGTTTAATATAATTAATTTTCCACCCCTGTACACAAACAATTCATTCGAAAACCTTCCCCGCCAGCGGGGGACATTAACAGAACTGGAAATTTTTACTGCGGGTTACTAATCTCAAATTTGCTTAAACACCCTCCACTCCCTCACTTCTCCGCTCCCCTACCTGCTGGCGCCACATGGCATAATACAAGCCGCGCTTTTCTACCAGGAAATTATGTCTTCCGGCTTCCACAATTTTTCCTTTTTCCAATACATATATGGTATCGGCATGCATAATGGTTGAAAGCCGGTGTGCTATAAGAACGGTGATGGGGTCACGCTGCTGCGAAATTTCTTTTATAGTTGTGGTAATGGCTTCTTCTGTAAGCGAATCCAGTGCAGAAGTAGCTTCATCAAAGATCAATAACCTGGGATGCCGTAATAAGGCGCGGGCAATGGCAATACGTTGCTTTTCCCCGCCGGAAAGTTTCATACCGCCTTCTCCCAGCATGGTATCGATTCCTTTTTCCGATCGGTTCAACAAGGCTTCGCAGGATGCCTGGTGCAGCGCATGAATGATTTCTTCATCTGTTGCATCAGGCTTTACAAACAGCAGGTTCTCTTTTATGGTTCCATAAAACAATTGTGTTTCCTGGGTTACAAATCCTATCTGCCGGCGCATTTCATTATAGCGCATATCCGATGCAGGCACATTATTAAAAAATACTTCGCCTGAAACAGGGCGGTATAACCCAACAAGCAATTTTACCAAAGTAGATTTTCCCGAACCGGATGGACCTACAAATGCAATAGTATCTCCGCTTTTAACCGTAAAGGATATATGATCAATCGCATTAATTGAAGCTGTGTTATGACGAAACACCACATCACTGAACTGTAAAGATTCCAGCACGCCGATAGCAACAGGTTCTTCCGGCCGCTTTTCTATCGGCTTTTGCATCAGCTTATCAAAGCTGAGAATAGACGCTTCTGCTTCGCGGTACGATAAAATAATATTTCCCAGATCCTGCAACGGGCCGAATATAGTTGTGGAAATAAACTGCATGCTGATGAGCTCACCTGTAGTGAGCACATGCCTGAATATTAACCATAATAAAATAAAAAGTATGGACTGACGGAGGAGCGTAAGCGCAGAACTTTGCAGGAAGCTGAGCATCCGCACTTTTTTTACCTTGGCTATTTCAAGATCAAATATTTTTTGGGTGTGATCTCTTAACCTTCTGATTTCCTGGAAGGTTAAACCAAGACTTTTTACCAGCTCTATATTGCGCAAGGACTCGGTAATAGCGCCGGACATCTGGTTGGTCTCCCTGTTAATGGAACGCTGCAATGTTTTTATTTTCTTGCTCAGCAATCCGGTTAATCCGCCTAATACAACAATGCCAATTATAAATACAGGTATCAGCAACCAGTGCTTGGCAATGGCATACCATATTAAAAACCCAACGCCAATAAGTGATGAAAAAAGAATATTGATAAATGAGTTGATGAATCGCTCAGTATCTGTGCGTACTTTTTGCAGTGTTGATAATGTTTCACCACTTCTTTGCAACTCAAATTCCTGGTAAGAAAGACGAAGTGTCTGTCTCAGCCCGTCATTAAAAATCTGCATGCCGAATTTTTGCACCACCAACCTTGTAATATATTCCTGGAAGCTTTTTACAAGCCTTGAAATAAGTGCTATAGCTACAGCAATCACGAGCCAGAAAACCACGCCATTCACTAATTCTTTTTCGGTTTTATCACCCGGATTATTCGCGTATTCATCAATGATCTTTCCGAATATTATAGGGTCAATTAAAGTGAGCAACTGTGCAATGCCAGCCAATACAAGCGAAAGAATAATAAGCCATTTATGCGGTTGCAGGTACCGCCATAGTATTTTCATATACTTAAAGATAATGACATCTCCGCAGTGCATTTAAAATTTTCGCGTATTGGTACTACTGCTACCAGGGATTTCGCTTTTAAAAATAATGATTGCTGCATCGTCCTTTCGAACCCGCCAGCATGAAGATTGAACTAAGAGCATGTTGCGGCGGGAGAGAAATCCGTTGGGTAGTTGTACAAATGTTGAGCATTAGCACCAATGCCCGGCAGATTTCTCCCTCGCGTAAGAGTGATTAAAGGATAATGCTCGTGTTGCTCGGTCGAAATGACGGAGAGAGGGTCTATACTTTACTGCCAGCACTAAGGAAAACTGTATAATTATTTAACTTAAAAGCGAAATCCCTGCTACTGCTACGGTATCAACAGGATTTTTGATTTGTTATTTTTATCTTTCCGGATTAATTTCATCCAATGCTATTCCTGATCATTGCAGCCGCAGCAGTCTTTATTATATATCTCTTTTTTCAACAAACTTCATTTGGAGAAGTTCCCTCAGGAAAAAGACTTGAAAGGATAAAAAAATCTCCCCATTATAAAAACAATAGTTTTCAGAATCTCTCTGAAACAAAAACCATGCAACCAGGCGTTTCTATTGCCAGGATTACCAAGGAAATGTTTTTTACCAAACACCCCAATCGCTCACCACATAAGGCTTTGCCTTTTATCAGGCCATCTTACTTTCTTCAAGCCGAAGACACACCGGAAATAACATGGTTTGGGCACTCTTCTTATTTACTGCAGGTAGATGGCGTTAATGTTTTGGTTGATCCTGTATTCAGTGAAAGGGTTTCACCGGTTTCTTATGCTGGTTCAAAAGCATTTGAAGGAAGCAATGCATTCAGCATTGATGATCTGCCGGGCATTGACATTATCGTTATTACACATGATCACTATGATCATCTTGATTATACGGTTATAAAGAAACTGAAAAATTATGTGCCGCTGTTCATTACTTCACTCGGCGTTGGTGCACACCTGGAATACTGGGGAGTTCCCGCTAAAAAAATAGTTGAGCTCGACTGGTGGGAAAGCTATACCACCAAAGAAGGATTGGAATTTACCGCGACACCTGCAAGGCATTTTTCAGGAAGAAATTTCAGCCGGAATAAAACGCTGTGGTCTTCGTTTGTACTGGTCTCAAAAAACAGTAAAATTTTTATTGGGGGAGATTCCGGCTACGATACCCATTTTGCTTTAATAGGCGAAAAGTATGGGCCATTCGATATTGCTATATTAGAAAACGGGCAATACAACGAGATGTGGCCGAATATTCACATGTTCCCGGAAGAAACGGTTCAGGCTGCTATTGACTTAAAAGCAAGCGCTTTGTTGCCTGTTCACTGGGCAAAGTTTTCATTATCTACACATACCTGGCACGATCCGATTGACCGCCTCATGAAAGCGGCACATACGGCAGGCGTTAATATCATTCATCCTTCACTGGGAGAAAGAATCCCGGTCAACAGTACTACGACCAACCAATGGTGGTCAGGAAGATGGTAAGAGAAATAGAAAATTCACAAGACTCCAATCACTTCTTCCTCAATACTACCTCCTCCTCACCCGGAAATGTCTTCGGCGGCTTTTGTGTTACTTTTCCTGTAGCCACCCACTCCGTTCCTCTTTGCAAATAAGTAATAAAGCCTACACATTGCTGCGATTCGTCAGCATGTCCCAATGTTGTATGAAATATTCTGCCTTTGCCATAAGTAATCGTCATCATCATAGGTTCATCCCTGCCTGTTCCTCTTTGTGCTACAGCGCTGTATGCCGTAGCAAGTATTATCATATGCTCAGCAGGCCCCCGAAGACGATCGTAAAGCTCATCAGCACTATGCATCCATACTCCAGGCATTCCTTTTGTTATAGGATGGTTTTTATCCCGCGTAACAATTTTAAACGGGTGAAACTTTCCATGACTCCCGCCAACGCCGGGGGTATTATCTTTCACTATTTTACCCGTACTATCGTAGTATACATATGGACCGTCCTTTTCACTCCTGTTGCCCCAGCCTCCTATACCGATCATTTTATTATATGCCAGCCACTCCGGAAAAGCGTTGTCCGCCGCATGAACGGAAACAACACCGCCACCGCCTGATACAAATGCTTCAAAAGCGTCATTGGTTTCCTTCGGCCAATCTTTACCGTTATAGTTCAGCAATACCACTTTGTATTTACTGAAATCAGGCTTAAACCCTTCCATGGAAGCATCTGCAGGTGGGGTAGTTGCTATATCAACAACAAAAAGCCCTGTTTCTTCAAGATAGCCTTTCATCATTGGCGTGGTTCGCGGCCAATTGTCATGATTATTCTGACCATCAATTATCAAAACCTTTATTTTATCATTTTTTTGTGCAGATGCATTATGCCCAAAAGAGATTGTGAGCATACAGAGTAAAAAGAATTTGATCAGTTTCATGCTTAAAATATATTTGATAATTTACCTTATATTCTTATTGCTGCCAGAAGCCTGTTCAATCATATCAATACGGAGTGCTGAAGTTTAATAGTTTCACAGCATTATTATTTCGTTACTACCAACACTCCCCGCATCATTAAATAATGTCCCGGATAGGTGCACACAAAAGGATATTTTCCCGGCTTATCAGGCGCTGTAAAAAATATCGTCTCTGTTTCTGACGGTCCTAATAGTTTTGTATGAAACAAAACGTCAGGAGAATCGGGAACATACCCCACTTTTTCCCCATTCAGTCCGAGTTTCATCGCCGCTTCACCCACTCTGTCTGCAGCCTCAGGTTTTGTAATAACCATATTATGCAGCATATCATCGTTGTTATTAAAAATGAGCTTTACTTTTGCATTGGCTTTAACTGTAATTGTCTCCAGGTCGTATTTCAAGCCCGGCAAGGTTCCTAATTTGATAGTACGCTCAACGCCATTTTTCCAGGCAGCGGGCTGTTTAACCATATATTTTACTGCTGGTGCAGTAACTGCTTTCTTTGTTGAATCTGCACTGGTTTTCTTTCCTGTCATCGCCATATGATCATGCTGCATAACCGGCTTCACTTTATTATCATCAGTAATAACCAGCTTATCTCCATCAGGGATCTGATTAAGGGTATAATACCCTACATGATGTAATAATGTATTTTTATCAGCAGATACAATGCCTTCTGTTTTTATTTCATGAATATACCCCAGCTTAAGGCTATCTACTACAAGCCTTACCTTTAAACGATCCGGTGATACTTCAATAGCGCTTATCGTGCAAGTACCCTGGTTTATTACAGGACTGCCATAGTTGTGATGATACTGATAAGTAAAATTTCCAATGGCATAAGAAGCAACATTCTTAGCGGAGCTCACATCAACAGGCTGCGTAAAAGAAATTTCAAAACCATCCGGCCTTGCTTCAATAGTTTTCATTTCAAACGGCACTTTACCATTCCAAACCATGCGTTGCAAACCAAATAATTTTCTACCGGTTGAGCCCCATCCACGAGAAGTCATACCAACAAACATACTACCATCAGAGCCCCAGTTTAAACGAAGAATACCAGAAGAAAAACCTTCCCGAAAAGGAAATACTGCACCCTGGTATACACCTTTTACCTTTTCAAGATATACCCGCATAATTTTACTCTGTCCCTGGTCACCTACAAAAAGTTGTCCTTCAAAGGGTCCCATTTTTCCTGCCGCCTCATAACTTAATATACCCGATGTGGAAATACCTAATATAGTATGCGGAAACCAAACAGAAGGCGGTTTTAAACCTGGAACTCTTTTCGCCACATCATATTTCGGCTCATGCGTATCCGGTATGTCTTCTTTTTTCAATTTTACATTTGATTCCGGCAAACCAGACCATACGAGACTTGCAGGATTACCAACAAAATCTCCTTCAGCTACATGCGTAATACTTCCGGAACCCACCCAGTCTCCCTGGTTTTCCGAATAAAAAATATCTCCCTTATCATTTAAAGCGAATGCTGCAGGCGAACGCATACCTGCTGCAAATGGTTTCATTTTTCCATCCGGCGAAATTTTAATCATCCAGCCATGCCATTTTGATAAGCTTTCTCCATGATCATATACCCATCCAAGGTTTAAAGTAATGATCATATTGCCCTGTTTATCTAAAACAGGTCCGTAAGAAAACTCATGATAATTGGCGGCTAACGGCCATGTATATACGGTCTCGTATTCATCTGCTTCACCATCGCCATCATGATCACGAAGGCGGGTAAGCTCTGAACGCTGCACCGCATAAATATCCCCGTTTATATAATTTAATCCCAACACTTCATGCATGCCTTGTGCAAACAATTTGTACTGGGGTTTTAACCCATCTTTCATATATGGATTGGTAATGATCCAAACCTCTCCCCTGCGCGTTGAAACAGCCAGGGCATCATTGGGTAAAAAAGTCATACCACCTACTTCAAGAATAATATCATCAGGAATAGGGACAGTAATGATATCATAAAAATCATCTTCTTTCTGAACATGAACAGTATCTGTTTTATCCTGCGCCTGAATAGTAATACTTATGGAAATAAGCAGGAAGCAGAAAACATTTTTTATATGGAAATGTATGTTTGAATATTTGATTGTCATCTTAATAAAATTACCAGGTAATAGAATAGATTACAGGATCTGCAGATGTCACAGGAATAAGCAATTCCTGCAAACCGGCTATCTGCCGTATAACAGGTTTTAATTTTTCACTGATGTTGATGTAGTAAGATTTATCATCTATTACAAACATTCCTTTACCCACTTTATCTATTTGTTTAGCACTGATGACCCTGCAATACAAATTAGAAACAGGTGTGGCAACCGTTATTGTTCTTGTTATACCTGATGCATCCGGCACAGATACCTTATCCGTTACTGTTATATTATTGAGTTCATATGTAAAAGTGGGGAAACGGTTTTCATCAAGTGCATAGCCTTTGTTATGCATATCATCAAATGCAACAGAATCCGGCCAGGCTGTAGTTTGCAAATCATTAAGCACCGCAACAGCAGGGGCATCAGACAATACAATCACACTTCCCAAAGGAACAATACGCTGGTAGGGTTCACCTCGTTCATACCACAGGTCAGTGGCGTCTGCAAACTGTCCTCTCCACACCTGGAACAGTCCGCCCGTTTTCATATCGTATGAATAATTAACCTGGTTAGGGTTTGCTACTGATATGCCATGTGTAAGCATTTTATTTTTGTAGTTGAGAAAACTACGCAGCAAATAAGGACGGGCTTCTGCATTTACAATAATCGGTGTGGGAAGATCTCTTCTTCGTCCGTTTTTACTGTTAGTTTGCACAGCAGTATCATTTGATTGAAGCCTGCGATACCTGATATTCCGAAACGCTACATTGCCATGATCTCCCTGTATCATTACGGGGCCGGTTGGTTTTTCATCATTAAATGCAGAAGAACGGGTTGGTCCTGTAACTTCTGACTGTTGCTGTACCAATACGCCGTTAAGATAAACTTCTTCAAAGCGTGCGTTCTCCATTTTCACTCCTTTATCGTCAAATCGTGGCGCCCTGAATTTAATTTTGATGTGTTGCCACAATCCCGGCGCCCTTGCAACATTGGTAAATGGTGCAATACCTTCATAGCCCTTTTCTCCCGCTCTGTTATCATCCCAGCGCTGGTATATGCCGCCGCAATCGATATAAGTAGGGCGGAGTTTTTGCCAGCTATCAAATAATTGCACCTCGTACCTGCCCTGCAGGTATATACCGGAGTTGGATTCTTTAGCCATCATAAAATCCAACTCAAGTTCAACATCACCAAATGCTTCTTTGGTAATGAGATGAGCTTTGCTTTTTGATGAAACGATATTTACAATAGCACCTGTGCCGGGCAGGGCTTTCATGTAACCTTTTTTATTGATATCGGCTTCAGCATTCGAAACGATTGTCCAGTTGGAACCATAACTGCCAAAAGCATTTAAACTGGTGAGATCAATACTGATAAAATCGTTCGGTTGGGCGTAACTGCAATAACATAAAACAGTAATCCCCAGGGAAAACAGGATCTTTTTTGCGGTCATCGTAATTAGTGATTATGAAGAAAAGATGAAGATATGTTTTCAATGGAAGATTGCAAATTATGATTTGGGCGTATTTTAAATTATCCCGGAGGAATAGCTGTAAGTTTTTTTACACAAAGAACCACTAAGGTTTATACAAAGTTTCACAAAGGCAATGATCCGAAAGCCATAGGCGCTACCCTTTTTATCCAAAAATTATTTTTCCAGCAGTCTTTTATCAACCGCACCCCTGAATTTCCTGGCCCCCAATTTTACATTACCCGGCTCTATAAGCATATCCTGCTGCTCACGGCCTGAAATTCTTGAGAATGATCCGGAACTGATATAATGCAGTGCGCTTGCCAAACAGTTTTCTTCTGTATCTCCCCAGTTTTTGTCTAAACCATCACTCACCGTAGCATCAGGCTGTAATCCGTTAAAATAATTTCCTTCACCATTTTTATTTACACTTCTGAAAGATACTGGAAATACATACCAGCTGCCTGCAGATAAAGGAAAGAAGCCAACAGGTTTGCCATGAGAGGCACGGCCAACCAGCTTAACATCCATATATGGTTTTAAACTGTTTATTAATAATTCACTTGCCGATGCAGTATTTTTTGTTGTAATAAAGAAAATACGGGACAGATTTAACGCTCCTTTCTTTGCATAATTTATGGTAGTGTCATACACACTGCTATACTTACCATTAAATTCCTCCTTCAGCATCACACCACTGTTGCCTGCAGAAGGAACGAGATAATTTGCCAGTTCATTCTGCAACTCTACATAACCGCCGCCATTATACCGAAGATCAACGATCATATCAGATACACCCGCACTGCTGAACTTACTAAACAACGTATTAAACCGGCTTTTCATAGTTGATATACTGCCCAGGAAGGAATTATACACAAGGTAACCTACTTTGTTTCCGCCCACATTGTATATACTATCCAGGAGAACAGGTTCTTCCTGGTATATTGCAGCAGTTAGCGTTATAGTGGTATCTGTATTATCCGGGCGATGAAAAATGAACGTTCCTGTATTGCTGTTTTGTATAGCATTGGCTATGCGGGCTATATTTGATGCGCTGGTATCAATAGTAGTATTGCCATTAATGGACGTAAATCTCCAGCTTCTTTGAATGCCTGCCTGTCCGGCAGGTGACGCAGGTTCCACATAAGATACGCGCAGATCATTTGCAGCATTAAAAAAAATCCCCAAACCAAAATCACCACTTATGCCTGAACTTATATCATCCCATTCTTTTTTTGTAGCCGCAAAGCTCCACCTGTCAACAGCACCGGTAAACCCCGGCTCTGTACTATATGCCCTGAGCGCAACCATTACAGCATTGGGATCGTTATAACTCCGCGCATCAAACCTTGAAGGAAGGTTTTGATTCCACAGGTATAACTCCTGCGTATATAACCAGGCTGAGTCTTTTGCCAAATTCTCTATGCCGGCACCATCTTTTTTACATGAAACAAGAAGAGCAGATATGAAAAACAGCAAAGCGATAGTACCGAATATCTTTTTACAGGCTATACTCAACATTGAATAAGATTTTTACTAAAAATATCAAATAACATGCTCATATAGTAAACCGCTGATCGTATTAACAACCTCTTATAAAGTCTAATATACGTGGTGATGAAAAGATGGTTGGTTTATTTCGCCATATCCACGGTACAATTAATCCATTCGCCATCAAAAGATGCATTGTATTTTTTGTAGAAATTTATGGCAGGCTCATTCCAGTCCAGTACCTGCCAGCAAATACGATTGAATCCTTTTGCTTTCGCTTCTTCAAACAATCTTTCAAAAAGCAAATTGCCGATACCTTTTCCACGCATATCACTGGTTACCAAAATATCTTCAAGATACATTGCCTGCCCCTTCCACGTTGAATACCTGATATAATACAATGCAAATCCCACAACCACATTATCACCCTCTGCAACAAAAGCCCACCATACCGGATTTTTTCCAAAGCCACTCTCTTCAAAATGTTGCATGGTTACGGTTACTTCCTGCGGCGCACGCTCATATAATGCAAGCTCTTTAACCAGCTCTAATAATCTTGCGCAATCTTCTTTTAATGCCCGTCTTATGATAATATTCATATTTTATTTACTACAGTAATTATCATTTCTTTTTTGTTGCCTTAAACGTTCCATTGGGTTGAATAAAGTTCATTGCTTCTACATCACCTTTATCATTCAACAGGAACTTAACACTATATCCTGACAGTATTTTTAATTTAAACTCCTCATTACCTACCGGTACGGTTTCGTATTCCGGTTGCCCCGGCACAAACACATATAATACCGAGTTGTCTTTTACATATACTTTTGTAGTCATTCCTCCCAATACATATTCACCTTCGTATTTCTTCAGTGTTTCCGCAGCTACAGGTAAAGGTTTGGGCACTTTCTTAAACACAAAGGCCGGTAACCCAAACTGTAATTCCGTTTCCAGGGATTCAATTTCACCGATCTTATTTATCACAAACTGTACCGCAAAATTGCTTTGATCGCTGGTGTCAATTCCATAACGTCTATCTACATCATACAAATAAAACACATCATAAGTAGCATGTTTTAACCAGTAGGTTTTGTTTTTAAGCAAAACAAAAAGAGAATCATTCTTAGAAACAATATCAATTGTGCCATACCCATTATATGAATACAATCCTTCGTAATCTTTTGTTTTATGCGTTGGCGGCGCATAGGTAATATTGGGTTTTGATTTTATCTTTTCTTCCTCTTTCTGGTTCTCCTTATTCTTAGCTTTATCTTTCAGCCTGAGTGCATTCCAGTCTTTGCGCGGAAGCTTCAGCATTCTGTCAGCCACTATTTTTTGAACAAGGGAAGGAACAGGAGAAGCATTTTGATTAGCCAAAACAATCACGCCAATACTATCAGAAGGATAAAAACTGGTAAGAGCGCTGAACCCATCAATATTTCCACCGTGTGAAACACAATAATGTCCCCGGTAGGATTGCAAAAACCAGCCAAGCCCGTAAGTAGCAAAGTGTATATCGGGATTTTCACTGGTTGGCAGCGCACCGGGAATACTTACCTGCGAGCTGATAGCCTCAGTTATGTAATTATCAGGCAGTATCTTTCTGCCGTTATATTCGCCTTTATTTATCCAGGCTTTTACCCAATTCGCCATTTCATTTACACTGCTGTTTATACTTCCGGCAGGCCCCATCCCTCCAATATCATAATAATCCATCTCCCTGATGATGCTGTCTTTAAACAATCCGTACCCTTTTGCGGCATCCTCACTTTTTCTTAAATCATCTATATAGCAGGTAGATTTTTTCATATCAAGCGAATCAAAAAACTTTTCTTTTATGAGTTGCTCCCATTTTTTTGCGTATAGCTTTTCAGCCAGAACGCCCTGTGCGGCAAACATGAAATTATTATACTGCCATATTTCTCTCACCGAGGCAGTAGGTTGAAAATAGCGGATATTATATATAGAACTATCCCTGGTTGTGGGAAACAAATACCAGGAAAAATCATGACGTGGCAGCCCGGTTCTGTGCGACATCATATCACGGGCAGTGACCAGGTTATCCATTACATCATTATAAAACTTCAGTTCAGGCAAATATGTTCTTACAGGTTTATCAAATTCAACTTTCCCGTCTTTGCGAAGCAATCCCAGCAATGATGCGGTAAACGCTTTGGTGCAGGAGCCAATAGCAAATAAGGTATTGGGCGTAACAGGTAATTTTTTTTCAACATCCCGATAGCCGAAACCTTTGCTGTAAATGGTTTTATTTTTTTCTACTATAGCAACAGCAAAACCGGCAGCATTCCAGTCTTTCAGCAATTTTTCAAGCTCTGTTTCCAATCCGTCCAGTCTTTTATCAGCCTGTGATGCTTTTTTTTGAGAGAAAGAAAACAATGAAAAAAAAAGTAGTGATAAAACCAGGGAGTATTTAAGCATAGAAGTAAAATTTAAATAAAGATTCCGTCACATTTGAAGAAAGGCATAAAAGTATGCATAAACCTATAAATTCCGCACCCTTGCATCATCTTTGAGCTCCGCTGAAACAAACTTAAAATATCAGTTGGTTTCTGGTAAGGCAATTTGCATTTTGAAGCCCTCAGGAGATCAGATATTCCGCAATAGCTCAAATTCCCGGCAAGGTATCGGTGTGAATAAAACTATACTTATATTTATTCAAATATCTCACATCATGGCATATCCTTATTTTAAATTGTATAAACGGCAGGACATTTTAAGCATCACCCGTTTAAGACGCTTTGAAACCAAGCTTGGAGAATGTTTTCAGCATTTACCTGATATGCCCCTGGCAGATGCTTTATCACAATCAAAAGCGCAATATGTTATTGTAGGTATACCTGAAGACATTGGCGTGAGAGCAAATTACGGTGTGGGTGGAACAGAAACGATCTGGCTCCCTTTTTTGCAGGCCTTGTGTAATATGCAGAGCACAGATGCATTTACAGGAGAAGAAGTGATATTATCAGGTTATTTCGATTTCAGTGATATCAAATCGCTTATTACCGCCAACGCTAAAAACCAGGATGAATTGATTGACGCCTGCAGGCATGCAGTTGCCAATATTATAGACAATGAAGTAGAGAACATGGCAAAAGCAATCAGCTCGGCAGGTAAAATACCAATTATTATTGGCGGTGGTCACAATAACGCCTACCCGCTGATTAAAGGCGCAGCTAAGGGATTGCAGAGAGCAGGAAAACTACCCAGCGCGGCAATCAATGTGATGAATGCTGATGCTCACTCCGGTTACCGTATTGCAGAAGGCCGACATAGTGGCAATAGCTTTCGTTATGCTATGGAAGAGGGTTTTCTTAAAAAATACGCTGTTATCGGCTTACAGGAAAATTACAATAGCCAGCGTGTAATGGATGATTTATACAGTAATATAAATATTCAATACTCAACTTTTGAAGATATAAGCTTACGCGAAAAACTTAATTTCCGGCAGGCGATTGTGCAGGCAATATCGTTTACAGAAGAATCTTTTACCGGTATAGAATTAGATATGGATTGCATTGAGCAAATGCTCTCCAGCTCGTCAAACCCTTCAGGCTTTACTGCCTTACAGGCAAGACAATATATTAACTTCACTGCATACTATCCCCATATTGCTTACCTGCATATTTGCGAAGGCGCCGCACAATTGGTCAATGGCCAGTCAAATGCTTTTGCCGCAAAGCTGGTGAGCGAACTGGTGAGTGATTTTATAAAAGTGAACCGTAAACAATAACAATACCTCAATAGTGAACAGGCAATGGTGAAGTGTGAGACTTACAACCTGCAACCGGAATCATCGTGAACCCCTGTGTCTTGCAGCCCAAACTTTCCACCCCCATCAAAAACTTACCCCAAAACTTACAGTAGAATATATTTTACCCGACCTGTCGCTATACATAGCGCCAACTTCAAGTGGGCCTAATGCGAAATTATAACCGAAAGAAAGCCCATACCCCGACATAAAATCAGGATTATTGAAGAATACACTCTTATTAATAAGATTGGTAAACAACACATTTGCTTTGGCGGTAGCATAAGTGTTCGACAAAAACTCATACCTGAAGCCCCCCATAAAAGCCGCAACAGTGGGTGTATATATTGAGCCTTCCGGCAGCCCGATAAACGTAACCTGGTTATTATAAAGCGGCAAAACACCCCCTACCGAAAACTCGTTCATAATATTGTTGGTGTAGTTGAAATTAGCACCCGCCTGTGTTGATGCTATTGCCGTTAACCTGCGAAGCACACGATAGTAAGATTCCAGGCTGAATGATGTTCTGAGATAAGGTTGTGTTGAAATGGCAGAAACCGCCTCCGGGTATGGATCTCCATCTCTCAACACAGACACGTTTATATTTTGCCTGAATACCCAACCTGCTTCGGCATCTATCCTGACACCTTTATTAGGAAAAATTCTTTTATCCAGCGAATTATATTTAATAAACCCGTAGGCAGTCGGCATGCTAACGGTTCCTTTAAATTCAAAATTTGATGCTATTACCGGGTTGTACTTTACAATTTCTTCTCTTGCACCTACACCAATTGCAAACCTCCTGTCTGCCGAAAAACCGATATTACCATCAAACCTTGCATACTGTCTTTTAAATAAACCAGACTGACTAAATGGCTTTTCTGCAATAAAATCATTGTATGTGCTTACACTAAATCTATCATACTGGGCACTGAGTGATGCTGTTACATTTTTATGCCTGCCAATATACTGCAGATGCTCACCACGTACACGAAAATTATCACCGATATTTATTGTAACAAGGTCTCTTGAATTACTGATCAGAAAATTTCTGGTAGTAAGATTTATAATAGCACTGATGCCGCTGAATTTATCATAATGTAATCCTACTTTGGCGAACGTGAGGGGATTTTCAATTACATCAAAAATAATTTTATAGCTGCCGTCTGGTTGCTCGTGCAGTGAATACAATATGCGGTTGTAATATCTTGTACCAAAAGCGTGGCGGATCATACGGGATATATCTGTTGCAGTATACCATTCACCCGTTTTAAGGTTTAGTGTATTAATAAAAAATTCTATCGTTGTATTTTTCAGGCTGCTGATCTCAAAAGAAGTTATTCTTACTTTTTCTATAGAGGGCAACCGGTTGGCTTTAAGTGGCTGCGGGCCATAGATAGCATCCAGTGAATCGGAAAGTTTTTTCAGGATGGTATATAATTCTTTTCCTCTTTCAATGCCGGCATCGAGAATATCAACTGCCTGCCCGAAGCTACCCATATTGTATTTCTCCAGGTTATGGTTAACGTAAATATCGCAAAGCGGTATTTCTGTTTTATGATCTTCTGCTTCGCGGAAAAACGCCACCTGCAATAATACCTGTATCGCGTTTCGCACATTGCGTGAGCTTAATAACCCAGTTGAAACATTACTGCCTATTACAATATCTGCGCCCATTCGCTTCACATCCTGCACAGGAAAATTGCGTACCACGCCTCCATCAATCAATCTTCTTTCCTGCATATTAACCGCCGTAAAAAAAGACGGTATTGCCATGCTGGAACGTATAGACGAAACTATTTCCCCGGATTCCATTACTACTGCTTCCCCGGTACCAACATCTGTTGCAACGCATTTAAAAGGAATGCTGAGCCCTGAAAAATCTTTTACATTACAAACAGGAAAAAAAAGTTCGGCAAACTTTAACCAGAGTTCCTGCCCCTCAAGAATACCGGTTGGAAGGTTAAACCTGTGATTTTGCCAGGGAAGCTCTACAATATATTTTGAATATTCATCCTTTTCGGTCATGAATATACTTTGCAAAGAAGACTGGTTGCTGAGCAACAGATCCCAATCCATTGTTTTTGCTATTCTTTCAATAGTGTCTGCCGAATAACCGGCAGCATATAAACCGCCAATTACGCTGCCCATGCTTGTTCCGGTAATATAGTCTATATTCAAGCCCGCCGAATCTATTGCCTTTAATATACCTATATGCGCCAGCCCTTTAGCTCCACCGCCGCTAAGTGTCAGCCCTATTTTTGGCCTGGAGCTATGCTGTGCATATACGCCACCCCATAAACAGCAAATCCACAAACACGATATAAAAATATATTTCATAGTAACTGGTCAACACACTTTGCATGATATCAGTGCATATCTTTAAAAGTATTTATTCCGCCGATATTGTATGCATGCGCGGGTTATTTAAGTTAATTACCGTAATAAACAAATCAGCAAACATCGAAACAGCTGTAATCAGCACGCTTTCACAAGTGGGGATCCGGAGTTCAATTTAAAACAAGCTGCCTGAAAATCAGCAGTAGGTTTGTTATAAAAGGGTTATTTAATTGATAAAGGGAAGTTTTATGAAGCATACGTAGGAAATATCAAAACGAAAAACCGCTCTGCAAAGAACGGTTGACATAAGTGTGGATAATACAGGACTGATTAATACTCATCTTCATTAAAGAAGAAATCTTCCTGAGATGGGTAATCAGGCCAAATATCATCAATACCTTCATATATCTCACCTTCGTCTTCCAGCTCCTGCAGGTTTTCTATCACCTCAATAGGCGCACCGCTACGAATGGAATAATCAATCAATTCATCTTTTGTGGCGGGCCAGGGAGCGTCTTCCAGGTAGGATGCCAGTTCAAGTGTCCAGAACATTGTCTATTTTAATTTTATGGATGATCAGATTTCTTTCCGGTTTTACAGGTTTTGTACCCTGCAAATTTTCCGCAAAAGTAAAGTTTAGCACGTAATTTCCAAATTCACTTATTCACGCTCAAAAAAAGGTGAACGGGCAGCCGTTTTTTTTATTGCATGCGGCATTGGGCATTTATGAACACTATTGCTTAATTTCCCGCCTTAAATAACCTAATACGCGGTAATGTTATCAGCCAAAAACATTGTAAAATCCTATGGCAACCTGCAGGTGCTGAAAGGGGTAAGCCTTGATATAAACCAGGGAGAAATTGTAAGTATTATCGGTTCTTCAGGGGCAGGTAAAAGCACTTTACTTCATATTATTGGTACGCTCGACAGTCCAGACAGTGGAGAAATTTTCCTGAAGAATGAGCGGGTAGATACCCTGGCAGGCAAAAAGCTGGCATCATTCCGGAATAAGCACATGGGCTTCGTTTTTCAGTTTCACCACCTGCTTCCGGAATTTACAGCGCTGGAAAATGTATGTATTCCGGGCTGGCTTGCAGGCAAAAAAAAGAAAGAAGTTGAGGCAAGGGCAAAAGAGTTGCTGGAAACGCTTGGGCTTAACGACCGCATTGATAATAAACCAAACGCCCTTTCCGGTGGAGAACAGCAGCGCGTGGCTGTAGCCCGGTCACTTATTAATAAGCCTGATATTGTTTTTGCTGATGAACCTACCGGCAACCTTGATTCTCAAAATGCCCGGGAACTGCATAAGCTTTTTGTTGATCTGAGAAACAGGCACGGACAAACCTTTCTGATTGTAACCCATAATGAAGAATTAGCCCAGATGAGCGACAGGGTTTTGCATATGAAAGATGGGAAGATGGTTTAAAATTATACCTGATGCATCTTAAAATTCGTTAAATGAAAAACACAATAATGTCAAAAAAGATCATAGCCTTAGCCTTATTTACCCTATCCACAACTGCCTGGTCTTTTGCACAATCCTATGCTGTAAGCGTAGATGAAGCAAAAAAACTCGCCGAAAAATTAGAAACATCCATCAATAGCAATAATCCTGCAGTTTTTTCTACCATTATTTATATGCCCGAACTAATGAAGAGAATTTCTTCAAAAAGTGAGATTTCTAAAGACCCTGCTGTTATGGCAGGCTTTCAACAGGGGTTTAATCTTAATCAAATGGGAGCCCAGATAATAAATAGTATTGCAAACGGTAGTTATAGCCTGGTTCGTACCTATCAGAAAAATAATGAAACACATGTTCTTTTCCGGATGTTTGGAGATGGCGGTTTAAATTATCATGATTTTCTTCTTTATAAAGTAAAGGATACTGTAAAGGCTGCTGATATATACATTTATTTGACAGGAGAGGAATTAAGCGCAACTTTAGCGGCATTGTTAAATGATATCATATCCAAATCATCCATAGATCCCCAGGCACAAGAAAAGGTAAATTTCATTACTCAATTAAGAACACTTCAACAAAAGGGCGCTTATACAGAAATAAAAAAACTTGTTGAATCGCAAACAGGTGAAATAAAGGAGAACAAAGCTATTCAGACAATTTATATTCAGGCCTGCCAGCATGTAGATACAGACAGTTATATCTCCGCAATTGAATCATTTGCTAAAATTTATCCCAACGAATCAAATATTTATTTGCTAATGCTGGATGCTTATTATATTAAAAAGGAAATGGAAAAAGGAATTAATGCCATCAATAAATTAGATAGTCTTACCGGAGGTGATCCTTTTCTTAACTATTACAAAGGAGTTTTTTATATGCTTGCTGAAAAAGTTGATGACGCAAATGTGGCTTTTGAAAAAGCATTTCAATATGATCCGTCTAATGGTTTAAACATGCAGCAACTTGTTGTTACATATGCCGGAAAAGGAAATTATGACAAGGCAAATGCGGTTATTGAGCAATATAGAAAAACGGGAAAATTTAAACAGGCCTATGTTGATGAGCTATATGAGGCTATCCCGGACCTGAAAAAAAGGTAATTTAAGGCTTCCACGGTATATCTTCAATCTTATTAAGATGGCCGGTATAACGTGCCAATACAAAAAGATAATCACTCAGGCGGTTGAGATATTTTAAAATGGCTGGGTTTACCTTTGATGCTTCATCAAGCCGTACACAACACCTCTCTGCACGGCGGCAGATACAGCGGGCAATATGTAATTGAGAGATAGCAATATTTCCTCCCGGCAGAATAAAATATTTCATGGCTGGCAACACACTATCCATCCGGTCTATTTCTTTCTCTAATAAAGCAATATCGCTTTCAGCAATTTCCGGCAATGCCATCTTAATATCCTTCTGCGGATCGCAAGCCAGCAAAGAACCAATTACAAAAAGATCGTTCTGGATTTTTTGCAGTGTATTACGGCTGTTATTATCCGTGAGTATATCCCTGCACAAACCTATATGTGCATTCAGTTCATCAACCGTTCCGTATGCTTCTATACGCAGGTGAGATTTAGGCACTTTAGTCCCCCCGATAAGGGATGTGCTTCCTTTATCACCGGTTTTTGTATAAATTCTTATAGCCATAAGGGATGATTTACCCTGCAACAGCAGCCTTCTCCACCTTCCTGTCACTTTCTATAACGCCATCGCGTAAGCGCACTATTCGTTTGGAGTAATTAGCGATATCTTCTTCATGTGTAACCAGCACAATTGTATTTCCGGCTTCCTGTATTTTGCTGAAAATGTTCATGATCTCGTAAGAGGTTTTTGTATCGAGATTACCTGTTGGTTCATCTGCCAAAACCAGCGAAGGATTATTGACCAATGCTCTTGCTATGGCTACACGCTGGCACTGACCACCACTTAATTCATTTGGTTTATGATGACTTCTGTCGGCAAGATCAACCTGCTCCAATACATGCATTGCCATTTCAGTACGCTGCTTTTTAGGAATACCGGAATATATAAGTGGTAAGGCCACGTTTTCCGCCGCAGTTAATCTTGGTAATAAGTTAAATTGCTGAAACACAAAACCTATTTCTTTATTACGAATTTCTGCAAGATCATTATCTGCCATTTTACTAACCTGGTGACCATTCAGGTAATAGTCTCCGCCGGTTGGCGAATCAAGGCAACCGAGAATATTCATCAAAGTACTTTTTCCTGAACCTGAAGGTCCCATCAGCGCTACATATTCGTTTTTCCGGATATCGAGTGATATACCCTTCAGCACCTGTAACTCCTGTCTTCCCATAAAGTAGCTTTTCCTGATATTATCCAGGTGAATGATTGAGTGCATAAATAGTTATTATAGATGTTCCTGAAACAAATATAAGCGAAATGGGATTGTGGAACCGGGAAAATATGGATGGACGGGAGACAATTTAAAAGTGGAATATTGAAAAACAATTCAGGTAGCTGATACATTCCACCTGATCTCCAAACAACTTTCCCGGTTCACTCATTCTCACATTTCCTCATTCTCACATTACTTCAGCATTCCCTTAATCTCATTCAACTTCAATAATGCTTCCACGGGGGTAAGCCGGTTAATATCAGTAGTTTCCAGCAGCTTTCTTATTTCATCAAAAGTTTCGCTGTGCGCATCAAAAATAGAAAGTTGCATTTGCGGTATTGCCAGTTGCTTTACGGCAGAAGATATATCGGGTCCGCCATCTCCATGCTTTTCTTCCAGTTGCTTTAGCACCGCATTCGCACGGTCAATCAACGCAGGAGGCATACCGGCCATTTTAGCCACATGTATCCCAAAGCTGTGCGTGCTTCCCCCCGGTGCTAATTTGCGGAGAAAAATAATTTTATTGCCTGCTTCCTTATTGGTGATGTGATAGTTTTTAATACGGGGAAGCTTATTTTCCAGTTCATTCAGCTCGTGGTAGTGCGTAGCAAATAATGTTTTGGGTTTATGCGGTGAATTATGCAGAAACTCCGCTATGCTCCATGCTATCGAAATACCATCGTACGTAGATGTTCCCCTGCCTATTTCATCGAGCAATATCAGGCTGGCCGCCGAAATATTATTGATAATGCTGGCTGTTTCATTCATCTCTACCATAAAAGTTGATTCGCCGCCGCTTAAATTGTCGGATGCTCCAACCCTGGTAAATATTTTATCTGTAACAGGTATGCTTGCAGCAGATGCCGGCACAAAACTTCCGGTGTGCGCCATTAGTGTGATCAGCGCGGTTTGCCTGAGCAATGCGCTTTTACCACTCATGTTGGGCCCGGTAAGTATAATGATCTGCTGGCTGTCCGGGTCGAGTATAATATCGTTGGTAATATATTGTTCGTCTGAGGGCAGGTAACGTTCAATAACCGGGTGCCGGCTGTCTTTCAGCGTTAATGCCGCTCCTTCGTGCATCTCCGGTTTTTTATAATTATACTGCAGCGCGTTACCTGCAAAGCACAGCAGGCAATCCAGTATTGCCAGTATGTTTCCATTCAATTGCATCGGTGCAATATAATCCTGCAATTCAACCAGCAGCTTATCATATAATTCCAATTCAATCTGGAATATTTTTTCTTCGGCCCCGGTTATTTTTTCCTCGTAATGTTTTAGTTCCGGCGTAATATATCTTTCCGCATTTGCCAGCGTTTGTTTTCGTATCCAGCTTTCAGGCACTTTGCTTTTGTGTGAGTTGGTTACTTCAAGGTAATAACCAAACACATTGTTATAGCTCACTTTTAAAGTAGATATGCCTGTTGCCTGCATTTCTTTCTGTTGCAACTCCAGCAAGTAATCTTTACCGTTAGTGGCAATGCTTCTTAGCTCATCCAGTTCAGCATGCACCCCTGTGTTGATCATGCCACCTTTATTTGCCTGTACCGGCGGGTTTTCCGTGATCTCCTTGTTTATTTTTTCAGCTATATATGTACAGGGATTCAGGCTGTCGGCCAACCGCTTAAGGTAAGCGTTGCTGCTGTTTATACAACTGCTTTTTACTTCCTGTATATGCTGTAATCCGCGGGCAATATGCTTTATTTCGCGTGGGTTTATTTTTTTTAAGGGTATTTTACTTACCAGCCGTTCAATATCGCCGCATTGTTTAATATGCTGAATGATCTTTGTACGTAGATCAACTTCTTTAATAAAATACTCCACAAGGTTCAACCGCTCATTAATGCCTGCCATATCCTTTAGCGGCAATACCAGCCATCGCCTCAGTAAACGGGCACCCATAGGAGAAACCGTATTATCCATTACTTTCTGTAATGTATGCCCGCTATCCACGCCGGTGCCCAGCAATTCCAGGTTGCGGATGGTAAACCGGTCCATCCATAAATGCTCATCCTTATCAATGCGCTGAATGGAAGTGATATGCTGAAGATTAGGATGCTCTGTATCTTTCAGGTAATGCAATACCGCGCCGGCCGCAATAATACCGGCATGCATATTTTCTACGCCATATCCTTTCAGCGAATGTGTGCCAAAATGTTTCAGCAAACTTTCTGTGGCATATTTTTCTTCAAACAACCAGCTCTCTAAAGTATAGGTATAAAATTTTGTGCCGAAGGTTTCTTTAAAATGCTTTTGAAAACTGCGTTGAAAAACAACTTCTGCCGGCTTGAGGCTCTGCAACAATTTATCCGCGTATTCCGCATTTCCTTCCGCCACAAAAAATTCGCCGGTCGATATATCAAGGAAGGCAGTACCTACTATATGTTCTCCAAAATAAACACCTGCCAAAAAATTATTGCTGTTGTGCTCAAGCAGTTTATCATTGGTAGCAACACCCGGTGTAACCATTTCCGTTACGCCGCGTTTCACAATTCCCTTGGCTGCTTTCGGGTCTTCAAGCTGATCGCATATAGCTACGCGATAACCTGCTTTTACCAGTTTATGCAAATAAGTATCTAATGCGTGATGCGGAAAGCCTGCCAGTTCGGATGATGATGCCGCACCATTATTTCTTTTGGTGAGCGTAATACCAAGCACCTGCGATGTTACGATCGCGTCTTCACCAAAGGTTTCGTAAAAATCGCCAACCCTGAACAATAAAATCGCATCCGGGTAGCGCTGCTTTATTGCCCGGTGCTGCTGCATTAACGGAGTATCTGAACTTGCTTTTGCCATACTGGGGTGGCAAATTTAATGAACTGTACCGCAACTATTTCCCCTAAGTTTCCCCAAAATATAAAGTATATATTTTATGTAGCCGGCCACAGTGCAGGTAGCATCGTTCCTTGCCACGCTCGCTTGTACTGTATATCATTGAGCAGCATTGGTGCAGCAGGCTGAATATACTACAGTTTTCCGCATTAAAACTTTTACTTTCTTTGCGCTATGCGCAAATTAACCATGGACGAACTTAACCGAAAATCGGTGGAAGCATTTAAGGCTTCTGATAAAACGCCTGTAATTGCTGTGTTAGATAATGTGCGCAGCATGCACAATGTGGGCAGCGTATTCCGAACGGCAGATGCATTTCTTATTGAAGGTGTTTATTTATGCGGCTACACGCCTAAGCCACCCCACAGGGATATACAGAAAACAGCTTTGGGCGCCACAGAAACCGTGCATTGGAGATATTACAATACAGCAACAGAATCGGTACAGGAACTAAAAGCTACAGGTTATCATATATGGGCTGTTGAGCAGGTTGAAGGCAGTATATTACTCGACAAGATTTCAACCCTTCACTTGCCGGAGAAGGAAAAAGTTGCTGTTATATTTGGCAATGAAGTTAGTGGCGTTGACGCTGAAGTGCTGAAACTTTGTGATGGTTGCATTGAAATTCCTCAAATGGGTATGAAACATTCCCTGAATATATCTGTTGCCGCAGGCATAGTATTGTGGGAGCTGACAAAGGAATTTAAGTTGAAGTGATTATTGGGGTTTTGTGGAATTGCACAAAGGGACACAAAGTGTTTTTGTCAGGGATTTCGTTTTAAAAAGATACTTTAACCTTAAAAGATAAATATATATACTTAAATAATAAAGGAGCCAGACAAAAGAACTGATAATTAACCGCCATCAATTTTACTAGAAAAAGAATAAGCATTAGCAAGTT